>Ga0209208_10007866_pt1 | contig 14331 bp, 11 predicted proteins | sample S1TSphfallax_3_FD_187694 | JGI IMG/M metagenome (GOLD analysis project Ga0209208, IMG submission 187694) | Host-associated microbial communities from peat moss isolated from Minnesota, USA - S1T2_Fd - Sphagnum fallax MG (SPAdes) (version 2) | ecosystem: Host-associated > Plants > Peat moss >...
TCTTTCAAAAGAGAAGCAACCATTGTTGGATCCACAAACATCAAATTCATAAAGTTGGCAATTGTGAAATTGATGACCAATTTGATTACTTGAATTTGCATGTGAATCCTTGATTGCAGTAAATGGTGGTTCCTCAACAAGTTTCTTCCTTGTTATAGATCGTTCATGCTTCTCAATAAGATTAGCAATGGTTTTCAAACCATTAAGACTCTCCCATAATTTCATATCAAACATTGAAAATGTAACTTCTTTCTATTCTTAAGGAGTAGGTACAAAAACATTAGTAATTTATTACACATTAATTCCATGTTGAAGATATTCAACTTCCTTCACTTTGACTTCCTAATAAGAGGTATGCAATAATAGATTTAGTATCGTAAATGAAGTTTTATTTTATTTTTCAAACTTTGACATTTCAACAATCAACAAAATAATCTCAAAATTTTAACATAAATCAAGTAAATCAATATCTCTATGGCTTGCAACTTAACATTTCTTGTTTAAAGACCTCTTGGTAGGTGAGGTTATTTCTATGAAAAGTCTTCGTTATAATTATGTGTTGCAACATTTAATTAATGATCATCTTTTTAGTCGGATTGCACTTGCTATAACTTTTTGCATCTCTATGACCTATTCTATCCATTTTGTATTCCACATGTATTAACACTCCATATGAATAATGTCAATCCCATGGGCTTTCAATCCTTCAATGTTTACAATAATCGACTACATAGTGGATGCCAATGTATTTTTTCCAATGGTTGTGTTTGAGAATTAAACATCATTAGATGGTTTGATTGATTTCTTTCATGTTTGAAACATCAAATGTAGTCTTGGTTCTTTCTCAAACCAAATAGGTCTACATGTTTCATTAGTTCCTTGTAACATTGTACAACAATAGGATCTAGAAAATCAAGTAGTTGGTCATTGGTTTTCCACTCCACAATGATTAACATTGATTTTTTAACTTTTTGATGGAGACAAATTGTATCACAAAAACTCTCCTTAATTGTTAACATGTTGAGAAAATTTCACATTGTATACCTAGGTGCAAACGAGATAATAATACCCACTTAAGCATTTTTTCTGACTATTTTAAGACTTGTATTGTAAAAACATTTTGTAAAAAATGTTCTAAAAAATATTTTCAATTATTGAATTTTTTTGTAATATTATTGTGCTAAGATTTGCATTAAAATTTTGCCAAAAATTGCCACATGACCAAATGCACTTACTAGTATTTCACTACTTTAAAAAACTAATTATAGTGCTTTAAAAGTGATTTTACACATTTTCAAAATACTTTATTGATTTAAAAATTTATTTACATGTTCCCATGATATATATGAATGTTTTCATATAAGTAAACCGAACAATTTCAATTCCAAATTAAATTATCAATTTAAAAACATGAAAAACTAAACACTAGTTACATTTAATGTTTTTGCCTACAACCGCATATTGCATTTCTTGTTTAATTTAAATAAGAATAAACCAAATGCAAAGATATATGAATTTGTTGTTCAATCTTGGAAGATTTGTTAAAGAACATTGATTTGATGTTAAAATCAAGGCTTCTTGCTCCAATGTTAGGACATAATTCTTTGTGCAAAAAATAAGATTTAATGGATTGCATGACGAATTCATGAACATCCTATTTCACTTTGTGGGAACAAATGTTAATTAAAATATTGAACTTCAATCCTAGTGTTGCACATGTTTCAATAATATGTTGCTCTTGCCTAACCCATATGAGTTGGGTAAAGGTGCATAACATATTTGAAATCATTGTGGGAGGTTAGAGATTGTTGTCTTGTTCATCACCAAAACCATCAAAAGAACTAACATATTCACAAAAGGAACAAGATATCTTTGCTCAAAAAAAGTCATTCCATGAAGATCATTATAATAATCATGATGTTTACATAAGTCTCTAAAGGCGTTTTCACCCATGTCTTTCATTACTTAAACTTCCATTACCAAGTTTCAAAACATTTTGGAATTTGACAAATTCCAAATCTTGAAATCTACATGAAAACCTCATAATATACTTTTCACTATGAGAAAAAGGGGTGTTTTGTAACTGGCCTTGCAACTCGAATTTTTAGTTGCATAGGACACTTGCAACTCACCGTATATATGGTGCAACTCATTACAACTCAATTGCAACTTTGTCACAACAACTCCTTTTCAATTACTATGCAACTCCCCTACAACTACAACCATAATGTCATGTTGACGTCATTTTTCATCCATCCATCAAAATTTAACATGAGGCACTATGAGGATTTTTTGTGATTTAAAAAAAATATTGATATCCATCGTCCATTATGATTATTCGTTTTAGATGGTCTTGGATTATGACATGTGACACAATCAAAAGTTGCCATGTGGCATATTAATTGAATTTTAGAAACAAATATATATGTACTTAGATAGGTTGGTACATAACCATAGGTAGGTAAATTGATATAACTCCAACCTACCTACTTACCTAATTACTTACTTACTATCTAGGTAGGGAGAAAAGTAGGACCTACTTATTTAAGTAGGCAAGTAGGTAGGTAGGAAAGTAAAATACTAGAAGGTAGGTGAATTAAAGAAGAGCCACATAAGTTTTTAAATTTATTATGCATTTTGCCTTTAGGGTTAAGCTTTTATGAACTCATCCCAACATGGCACATATATTTTAATGTGAGAATGCAAGAGGAGACACCTCTTTTATATAGTTTGTGAAATGAAATATTGAAAACAAAGCATATGGGTTGAATCTTTTAATTGCACCCTAGTTGCAACTGAGTTGTAACTACAAAAAATAATTTCCCACACGGTTTATGTTTAATTTTAATTTTGTAATTAATTTGAAATTTATAACTAATAATCTAACATAATTCAATATATGACAATTAATTATCTAGATTGATTATATGAATTATTTAATATATAATTTAGATAATTAACTAATTGATTGATTCAAATAATAAATTATCAAACTAAGTATCAAATAATTAATTGTAAAATTAAATATTAGATGATTGATTATTTAAATAACTATTAAATAACTAATTTATTTATATTAAATAATTTATATGAATATTTTATTATTTAATATAATTAATTCGTTCATAATAATTAAGTATATTATGTATTAATTACTAATTAAAAAATTAATAACAAATAATTCGTTCTGAAATATTAAATAAAAAAAACATGAATTTGAATGGAAGACATTGAAGTATATAGAGACATATTCATATGTACACCCTTATTAAATGTTTAATAAAATATATACATTGCTTTTAATTTCAATTCAAAAATAGACTTTCACCTTTCATGAAATTCTATGGTTTGATACTTAGATATGTATACCAACATAATATTGTGAATTCCAATGTAGTGAAATATTATTATCACAAAAATTGAACATCAATCACAAAAAATAGGACTATAATATTTAAGACTATAAATTTTTTTAGATAATTATAAACATGAATTATTTTAACCATTTAATTCAAAGAAAATTATATTTATTAATTTATAATAATGGTTTATTATTTTGTCCATTTTTAATAGTTGTAAATTAGTTGCATGTTACAACCACAATGAAACTTTTTAAAAAATCAAACGAAGTTGATTACATGTGTAAATATGGTGCATATAAATTATTGTATACAAAACACATTTAGAACTGCAATGCAACTACCAAACAACTAACTTATTTTTTGACATGGAATTTTATGTATTCAATCATCGCATTTATAAAGTGTAGTTGCATAGGAGTTACACTTTGGAGGATTTAGTTGCAACGTAGTTATATTTGAGTGGTTTTTGAACTCTAGTTGCAAGGCAATGTGGTTTCCATGGACACCATTTCTCATAATGTTTTAACAACATCATGAACAACATTTCTATTTTCTTTTTCTTCATCCTTTAATTCAAATTCCATGAATTCATTTCCCATAGGAATGAAAGACTTTTCAAAAGTTTCATCAAAAAGTTGATTGAATTCTTTTACTTTTGGTTCAACTTGTGAAGTAAAATTCAGAGCCTCTATGCTTTTGACATTAACAAGACCATAATAGTGTATAAGCTAGGTAAAATTCATGTAGTTGCAAATGCATTGTCAAGATTACTAAATATTACAAAATCCACAGGTGTGCCTAATTAAACCACAGATGTAAGTATGTTTTACATAGAGCTTGAATGGCTAAATAATGTAAAAGAATTTTTGATAACAAGACAAATTGAGTGACAGATAAGGAGTTTATTTCATTAATGATGCCATCAAGTATTTTACATATCATTTTATGTTGAAACATGTGAGTTTTACAACCTATTATCCTTAACGGAATGCATAGGATGAGTCTACTAACAAGGTACTTGGGACATTGTTGACTAAATTAGTTACTGAGAATAAAACAAATTGGGATGAACATTTGTTCACAATGTTATTTTCATGCAAAACTACATAAAAAGTAGCAATAGGGTATACACCATATCAATTAGTGTATGGATTACATCCATTGATGCCCATAAAGTACACAATGTTAATTGATGGTGGAAGTGAAAAAGGCAATACTTTAGTGAGAGTTTTAACTACCAAAATTTCAAAGTTGAAGAGGTTGTAGGAGGCTAGAATGTAGGTTGTAGAAACTATAAGTATTTAATAGTGGAATAGAGCATTATGGAGTCAACAAAAAAATCCGAAAAAAAAATTTAGTTTTGGTGATTATGTTTTGTGGTTTCCAAAGGGCAATAAATCACACCTAGGGAAATTTACTAGGAAATGGTTTGGACCATACACAGTACAATATGTGTTGGCAAATAACATTATATTATTGGTGACAATTGAGAAGTTTGAGACAAGCCTATGTTATTCAATGTGAATAAGCTTAAACCTTACAAATACATGGAATTTGAAGTCTAGAAACAAGAACAACAAATGTTAGTATATTGGGAATAAAGTGCAGGTCCAAACTTCAGGCCAAAGATTTTAATGTAGAGGTGGAAGATGAAGAATGAATGAAGGATCTTGCAGTCAACATAGTATTAATTTTGGAGCTATAGATGATTAACAAATCCATAAGTAATAACTATAAAAGTGAGAGATTTAAAGATGTAAAGATCTGAGGATGATATGTCAAGGATATCGATTGAATTAGTAGAGGTATTCACTTAGTCATTAGGGGTATTTGCACAATCATTAGATTTGTTGACACAATTAGTAGAAAATCCAGTATAGTCAATAGATGTATTGCCATAGTTAAAAGATGAGTTGACATGGTTAGTAGAGAAATGGGCATAATTAGTAAAAGGCATATAAGGCAAATGAAATGATATTAGGGATGTGGATTAATTAGAAGATGAAATTTAAACCATTCATTCATAATGATGACATGATTGTATAAGGGACATAAAAAATGGTAGTGATGGGTTATATTTATTTCAAGGATCATGCATTAATTAAAAGATGGCAAGTAGGTAAAAAAATGAATGTGATGGGCGGGAAGCTCAAGGATGAAAAAACATGGGGTAATTGTCGAAAGCTATTTTCATTTGTTGTTGAAAGTTGTGAGCATTTTTGAAGTTTTGGAGATCACAAAAGCAAGAGTGTAGAAAATGCAATTGAAAAACTATAATAAAAGAAAAGGAAGCACAAAAAAGTGAGCATAGATAGAAACAAGAGGAGGAAGTGGAATTACTAAGAAAAAAAGAAGTAAAAAGGAGTTGTGAAAAGCAAAATGTGAAAGAGTGTTGAATATTCAACCATTGGTTGTAAGGTTGTCATTGCATTCTTCATCATCTTCAAAATGTGCACAAAGAAAAGTGTACAATGAGAAGAGATAATTTGTGCAAATGATAATTCATGATATAGATCAAATTAAAACATCTGTAATTGAGTTTTTGTGTAGAAGCAGAAAATGTTGGTGTGTAAGTTTATAAACATGACCAAGAACTACATCAATGGATTTGATTGAAGAATCAAAAGAAAATGAAGTTGTGGAGTGGCAATCTATGGATGCACAAGCAATGTAGATGGATGCAAGGGAGGAAGACATTGTTGGAACAAAAATACAACCATCCACAAAAGTGCAAACGTTGATAAAAGCACAATTAAAAGTGATGGAAATCAAGATGTGTGAATTAAATGTTGCAACAAAGAGAAGACGCACCATCATGGACAAAGCTACACATTTGGAAAAAAATATTTGCATTCTAAATGTTAAGTGATTGATGTGGATATAGATGAAACAAAACTACGATAGGCATGTTGAGAGGATGGAGAATTGGAAAGATATAAGTGAGGAAAAAGACTGGGCTTTTAAAGCAAGGCTTGTTCCTTTGTTTTTAGTGTGTTGGGAAGCACCAATGCCTGATGTCATGCTGGAATTTTTAAACACATTTGTTATCAAAGGCCATAAATATATACTTTGGGCATCAATTTTGTGTTGTGCCAACTCTAGTGGAATCCCTTTGAGATCTTTGTATGTCCATGCAAATAATTTTGAATTCCTTCAACAGTTGTTCCATTTCCAACACGTTTCTTGTTTCTAATTATGCATTAATTTTCACCAACTATGGTTTTACATTAGTTCCCACATTAAGTTTCATTAGTTATTGATTTTTAAGTAACATCCATCATGTTATCTGTTATTCGTATGCTTTGATTTTTGTTATAGTTTCATCCATTCCAACACTGCCTAGTTGACGATTATAGTATGTCTTTGGATACACCTTATCCTCTAGAGTTATTTCTGGTTCATATGTATTGTTAACTATCTTCTTTTTTGTGCTCTATATTCCATATCCTTGTTTTGAAATATTATTTTTCACATCTATATCCACAATCTCCACATTTATGGTTTTCACAGATTGAATTGTCTCAGGTAAACTGATTATTCTTATTGACAACAATTTTGGCTTTATAACAAAGATGATATCTTTTTCTTCATGTGCGATACCATTCAGATAATCATAACATAATAACATTTTTGGTCTTTCTACTTCACCTCGCAAATGCTTGGTGACTATAATTATTTTGACTGTCCCATTCCCTTGTATGATAACATCGTTACTCCCCTAATCATGTGCCATTTTACCATCCTTTAACCATGGTTTCCCTAACAACATGGAATAACTACAATCTACCACACTATTTTGAAATAGAGTAAATGTAATTATGCAAGGAATGCCATGAACATATATCGTTAGATCTCTAATCAAACCTACTAGTTTTGTGGTTGTTTAATCTGCCATTTTCATATTATATGGTGTAGGTTTAGGTTTTGGAAGCCTTAACTATCACAACCTTAACCTTGGGCTTGCAACCAAAGCAAGGTCTTGCAAGGGTGCAGGCCAAGGGGGAAGCCCGGGAGTCACATCTCATGCTCCCGAGAGTGTAGGAGAATGTGAAGGAATGAACCCTCACACTCCCAATTGAGTTCCCACTTTGGGAGTTGGAGTCTTGATGGACTTTTGAACCTTTAGAAAGTGATTGTAGGGGTCAAAACCCATTGGATTGAAGAGTTTCTTATATCATTGGGAATCTCTTAGAACGTAGATGTCTAAAACAGGCTCACATGATTCATTTGGACATTTCAAACACACGTTAGGGCCAAAAGAAAGGATGGGAGCAAAATTGGTAGTTTCACTCCCGACCACTAAAAGTTAAGAATCGCCCTGATTTCCTTGTGTTCAAGTGGCGTGCAACATACCTTTGGAAAGCTCTCGGCAATGGCTATAATTTTGCTTTAGACCTCCTTTCAATCGGAGGTTTTCACACAAAGTTATGGGCATCCAAAGTGGTGGGAGTCTTAATTTTGGGAATTTTGGGATTCCCAGGACAAAATGACATTTGAATGTTGATCCCATGATCAGGTACAAAGTATACTATAAGGGTACGCACTAATCAACTTTTCATTTGGTTTGTGCAAGTTCGTGTGAATGATTGAATTATTTATCAATCTTCCTAATCCCATTTCGGAGTTCCAACACACCCTTCTACCCTCGATGTGCTGTGAACCAGGGAGCACACCCCAACTCCTCCTTCCGTTGTCTTCACCTTTGGGCTCGTGGTTGAGTCCATCAAGGAGTTTAAGGGTGCGTCACTAATCTTAATTTCAAATATTTTATGATGATATTAATTCTAGAACCTCCATCCAACAACACATCTTCTATTGTATTTTTAATCTGTACTTGGATAAATGTCATATGAATATGATTATCTATTGTTATAGTAGATGTCCCTACCTTTGGTACTAAAAAACCAACTTGTTTTTCTATGGTTACTATATTTAAATTCTAAGTTTTTTTAAATTTTAGCTTCTGCCAAATATATATTTTTAACTTAAGGGCTATTTTAAGCAATTGTCCCAAGTTTAAAGGATAACTTGTTTCCAACATTTGCTTACCAATGTGTAGAAAAATCTCTTCAATTACGATCAATTTTTCTTGTGAATTCATTGCCTTTTCAGATTTTTGTGCTTCCATAGGAATAATATTTATCATAGCCAACTAGGTTGTGTTCCATCCCTCCATAGATGTGGATGGCCCTTCTATTTGGGCTTTTGTTTCTTGAATTTGAATGTTGAATTGTTTCCACCATTGACTTTTTTAACTATTTTTCTTTTTCCCAATTAGTAGCACTGTTTACTTTCCTTGGTTTTATATCCTTGAACACCTATTCTTTAGTTGCTTTACTTCTTGTTGTAACATTAACGTCCACCACATTCACATCTACAGTGATTATTTGTGTTTTAGCAATAGGTTGAACCTTTGCTATTGTCATAAATTTCCCATGAAACGTCTTTTTCATTTATGTAAACTTTGGATAGTTTGTCATTTTGTGTCCATTCAAACCATAGATGTGACAACATACAAAGATGTTTTCTTTGGTTTTTGATTTAATTGGGCTGCTTTTGTAGTTGCCATTGTAATTTGCTCCTTTTTACATGTTTCCACATTGTGATTAGTCATTCCATAATTTGTGCAAAACTTGTTAGTCTTCCTTGTATTACTCTATGTTTTTGGTGGTGTTGTTTGTTTTGTACTCTATGGTACTTATAATGCATTCCTTGCTTCTGTAGTAGTCATCCCTTCTTCACACAACAATGTTGCCTCCTTATGTTATTAGAGTGTTGACCTCTTCATCCTTGTAGTCACAATTTTGATGTATGATTGTAAATTCGCTTTAAATAGAGTAGTTAGGAAACTATTTGTGGTTGGTATTTGTAAACCATTTGTTAGTTTCTAAATCCACTCATAGTAAATCTCCTCCTACATCATGTTCTTCAACTCCATGTATATTTGCTCATCATTCTAAGTCTTTTGATGATGTTTGCAAAATGCATGTGTAAGCTCTAAATAAATATAATTAGGAAATTCTAACACGTAATTATGGCACCAATGTCATATGTTTTAACATATAATTAAATGCATTGATGATATACTTTTTAGAGGTTTCTACATTTACTTTCATTATATAATTAAACACTTTTACATGAGCATTTGGGTCAACATCTTGTTTGAAATTAGGACATTTAAGAGCTACCTTGTTTGGCTTCACAAAATGGCCATTTCTATGGTTAGGAATTCCTTGAATTATGACAAATGCTTATCAATGCCCTCCTTTTGGATCTTCAACATTTATATTTTTGTACCCCTTAGTAGCTATGGGGTTCATTGATGGTTGGTTTGTGGTTTTGTGTACATGAATATTCATTATTGGATTAGTAAACACCATTTATGGTGTCCCAACAACTCTAATACTTATTTTTGGTAATCTCAAACTCCTACTCAAATTCCTTTTCACCAAAGATCCACTTGATCCAGGACTCACATTTATTACAGATCTAATAACCACTCACTTTCTAACAACATCCATGTTGGGTGCAATAATTGTTTCCACTCTTGTGGTTATTATGACCACATTAAATGATTGAATAATTTCTATCCTAGTGAATTGTCTCTGGGTTTTAATAATTGTTGCTTTCGACATTATTGGTGAAGTTGTGTTGACCTAAGTCTAACAATGTTCCATTTTATGGTTACCCATTAGTAGCTTCTATGGTGTAAAATGTGGATGGGAATACATTTTTGGTTTTCTGTTCTTGAATTGAATGGATGGATGAATCTATTGACTTTATGGTCCCAATTGGCTTCCCAATTCCATGCCTTTAAGTCTGTTTTAAATTATAAGAATTCCTGGTTTTTGTTCTTGTGGTTGATCCATTAATGCTCCTGTGACATTCTGTAACTCCACATGTCTAGTAATACATGCTTTAATGTGGAAACGCACAAAAGGACCATCCATAATTGGATGTCCTTTTTATCCACATAATGCATGGACTTTTGAAAGTAATCTAACTACCTTCGAATCCATAGATTCACGATCTTATGTTTTGACTATGTATATGTTTGATCCAACTCTGGATTTCCTTGATGTGATTATGACTGTGCTATTTCATCCAACACATTCACCTATGCATCTACATATACAAATGATGATAGGTAATTTTCTTTAGTCTCTTCAAGCACATCGATATTGGTGTTTTCTTCCACCTCCGAGTTTTCCATTGGTTCATAGTAATATGGAAATGTAAATTGATACACAAACTTGGGTTGTATACCTCTTATATTATCCTTTCTTTAACTAGTCACCAACTCTAGACTTGATATTTCCTATGGTTAATCAAATATTACAAAAATCCCTACTTTATCTTAAATTCTACGACTTTGAACCACATATTACAATTAAGAAATATACTAAACTCACTCACTTAAGTGAATAGTCAATTGCATTTTTCTCTGTGAAGATCATCGTTTGTAACTGTGCATTTTTTAAGGACCTTTAGTCCATATTTCATGTCGTACCACCTCTTATGGTAAAAAAGACCTGTGCTTTGTGGGGCTTTCCTCTATTCTAAGAACTCATTTGTCCAACATCAAATTTCAATATGGGGTTTATATGAGCCCTACACATTCTTCTCCATTTTCAAAATTGTTTTATGTTTATTTTTTAATGATTTAACAATTTGTTTCCAAGTCTAATTGTTGTTGTAATCTCCGGGTCAACATTTGATTCACCTTGTTTCACAATCTTTGGTCTTTAGAATTTATAGATTATTTTGTAGTCGTTATGGCGTGAACCACTTTGACCTTTAATACTTTCTAACATACCCTTTTAAATTTAGTGTCATAACCCTAACATTGGGTTTGTGCTTAAGTGTGAAGTGCGAGGGCCCATGAGGCCAAAAATGTGCTTAGGTGTGAAACACATTTTCACAAATGGGGTAGAGTGCAAAGGATGAAGCCCAATGACTTCCAAGTGCACTTCCACTTTGGGAGTTGCACTCATGCGAATTGCGAATGTTTGGAGCCTTGGTTGGAAAGGGAAAAAAACACCAAATTGGGCCCCCATGACACCATTAAAAAAGGTCTTGAACTATAGATGCTTAAAGTGCTTTCACACTATTCATTTAGACCTAATTTGCATGAGTTATGATTAAAAGAAGAGATGGAAGTCAATTCCCACCCTCAAAAGTAGGGGTCAAATGAGTTATGGTTAAGGCGTGTTATACACCATTGGAAAGAACTTTTTGAGGGCTATAAGAGTGCCATCTTACTCTCAAAATAGACTTGATTTGAAAAAAATATGAGCATCCAAAGTTTTGGGACAATAAGAATCCCAATTTTGGGACTCCCCATTTGGGAGTCCTGGGGAAAAGTGACATTTGGATGTAGTTGGTGTGAAGAGGCATGGAGTATACTATAGGGAGGGGAGTGATGCCTCCTCCCAAATGTTGTGGGCCGTGTAAAGCTTATGCTTATGGTTGTCCTTATTAAGTTCATTGCATCACTTCCAATCAACTTGCATTAATCGCCTTCTTTTTTTGATTATGCAAATTGATTTCATTTTACACTTTCTCTTATGAGTTCATTCTAGTCCCATCTTGAAGCTCCAACACACCTTCTTGCCCCCAAAATGTTGCGAGTTAGGGAATGTGTTCCAACTCTTTTCTTCTTCCATTGTTTCGTTCTGGGATTCACCTTTGGGTCTCTTAAGGAGTTCAGGGGCACATCATTTTGAATTGAAAAAAAATTCAATCATTTGAACACTATCATGTACAACACTACAACATAAGTTTTAGAAAACCTTATTATTATTGCAAAAAATAAAAAATAAAAAAAATTCCCACAAGATGGTCATTAAATGGTAGAAGTGAATTTAATTCCCTGTAAAATTATTCCACTTTACAATAATAACATATTTGCATTATAATATGCATACATTCACAATTTTTTCTTTGATTCTAAACACACTTGATTATGCAATTCATTTAAACACTAGATTCATAATTATGTCATGTAATTAAAATTTGCATTTAAAAATACAATGTAGAAGAATCCAAAAACAATATTAAAATTCATTTCATTATATTTTGATAATACAAAAAATCACACAATAATATGGATATGGAAATCATTGCAGAAGTCTATAGTTTTTTGTTTTATTGAAAAATCAATAAAATTACAACAAAACTCCATGTTTTCTTTAAAGGAAATTGAAACAACAAAATAAAATTTGTGGTGATTCAAAACAAGATTTGTGATTTTCCACTGCAAAGTACCTACACCTATTCTTACTCTTCTCAAAAGACTGTGTCTAAGAATGAAATCCTTTTCTCAAGAACTCCCATCTTTGAATGGTCTTAAGTCACATCATCATGATTCAAAACCAATAAGAATTCAAAATTCAAACCTTTAATGTTTCATGATCAATCCTTATTCTAAATGCCTTGTATGTCAAAAACCATGTAATCATTTTACCCCATTAAAATTGAACTAAATTTCTTCGAAAACCATCAGTTTTTGAACTTGCACAAGTCATCAAATTCATTTTAGTAAATGTACATTATGGCTAAGTTTTATTTTCTCTGTTTGTTAAGCTTTGGTTGGAAAATTGTATTGCCTTCAACTTTTCATGAACCACTATCTACTTTATGTAATATCAAATTTCCTCGAAAGCCATGAGTTTTTGAACTTCTTGCACAATTCATCTTGGCAAATGTGCACTACCTTTAGGTTTTTGAGGTAGATCAAAGTATTAGGCAAGCTTTTAATATTTGTGTAGTCTAAATTCAATATTTGCAACTTGGGCATGGCACCATCTTCCACCTTCGAGAACTCAACTAATCCAAAACCAAAACAATCCAATTTTTTCAAACTTGGAAAGGCATCTGATGATGTGAATGAGTTTGGAAGCTTCTTGATCGATTTACACCCGTAAATGCTTAAAGTTGACAACATCTTCAAAGTGTTCAATGCCAGAAGACAATCCAAGGAGGACATGCAATCCAATCTGAGCACGTTGAGTTTTGAAAGCAATGTGATGAATGATGGTAGAATTTTGATCTATTTACACCTACATACACAAAATTCTTCAAGATGCACCATTGATTGGATGGCGTCTGGCAATGTTCCCAATTGGCGACAATCCAAAATGTGGAATGACTTCAATTTCACCAACTTCAACAGTTGGTCACATAGCTCCACAATCTCAAAATTCGCTCCAGCTATATGGAGTTTTATAAGAGGAGTCCACTTGCAAATATCAGCTGCAAATGCTTGGCCATATAACTTCCAGCTTGGTTTACCCCATAACCCATTAGTTGATGGACCAACCAGGTTGAGGTATTGAAGGGATCTTAGGTCACCCATTGTAGAAGGGAGGTACTTGATATCATAACAGTATGACAAATTAAGCCATTGTAAACTTTGTAGATGCCCTATTGAATTTGGTAGTTCCTTCAAGTGGTGACAAAATGAAAGGTCAAGATGGATCAATTGTGTAAATTTCCCAACCTTTTTGGGCAAAGATTCCAACTTCACACACCACTGCAAGTGAAGATGAGTTCATTGTGTAAGTTTCCCAATCTCTTCGGGCAAAGATTCCAAATTCAAACAATGGTCAAGGTAAAGATGGGTTAATTGCCTAAGATTCCCAATCTCTTTGGGCAAAGATTCCAAGTCTTGACAGAACTCAAGGTAAAGATGGGTTAATTGCCTAAGATTCCCAATCTCCCTAGGCAAAGATTTTAGCTTGCCACATCCACTCAAATCCAAAACCTTGAGATTTTCAATGCCCTTCAAGAATTCCTTTGGCATAGCCTCCAACTTCTCATTACCAGCAAGAAATAAAACCTCCAATTTGGGTGCAGAGAAAGTCACACCATTCAAGGTGGTCAAGTCATTCTCCATAAGTGAAAGCTTGTGAACTTCACAAGGTTGCCTCTCATATGTCCGGATCCAATCTCCAGGAAATTCCACCAA
>Ga0209208_10007868_pt1 | contig 14329 bp, 6 predicted proteins | sample S1TSphfallax_3_FD_187694 | JGI IMG/M metagenome (GOLD analysis project Ga0209208, IMG submission 187694) | Host-associated microbial communities from peat moss isolated from Minnesota, USA - S1T2_Fd - Sphagnum fallax MG (SPAdes) (version 2) | ecosystem: Host-associated > Plants > Peat moss >...
CTTGTTCTTCTGCAGCCGTTAAGTCTGTTAAGGATTTGTCCACTGTCCTGGAAGGTCTGATGATCATCCCATAATGTGTCAACAAACTCAGATGTGCCTTTCCCAAGTTTCCCTTCTCTTTGGTTTTTCCCGCAGTGTTTTCTGGAGGAGGTCAGATCTGGAGAAAAGTGTACCTTGTGCTTCTTCTCCTTCTTTTTCCCACCTTGAGGCTTCTTCTGTCTACTATCCTAACCCATTCCTGATCCATTCTTAATCCATCCTAAGCTTAAACCCAGCTCAATTACTGAAAGATCAACTTTTGTCTAATCTCTAATTCCAGCTCTAATCTGACACCAATTTTTTTTCCCCTTTTATTCTTCCCCGCCACCGCCCCTCCCCAAAGTTTTTTTAATGAAGCGTCATTAGAAGATTTGTTAAAAATTTTAATGGCCACTTTTATATTCATTGGCTCTTTAATTCGTATTTTCTGGGTTTGATGAATCTGCTGCAATAATGAGATATGAGATCTGGCCATTTTTTTTACAAAAATTCTCGTTTGCTTCAATCTGGATTCTGATAATTTGCATTTTTTGAAAGCAAAGAAAAACATCAAAACCCAAACACGGGTAGTCTAAACTTTCCTGTTTTGAAGTTCCCTCCCCCTCCCCACCCTTCCCCACTTTGGCTACTACATCACAAAATTGGCCCCAAAAACCACTTGACGTTGAAGTTATGCTACATTAAAAAATTACTTAAAAAAAAAGCCCACTTATCCAATCTCGATCGAGCTTTGCACTTTAACTAAAAAAGAAGGTGATTTTGTGTGCTTGAATTTAATCTCGATTTATGTTTAATTAGCATATGATTTTCAGAAGCTAATTGGGCACAACAAAACGTCATAAGAAAGAGAGGAGAAAAGCAAATGGGTAGTAGGTAAGAGGTATGATTCATGCATGAACAATGAACTTTGAAGACTGAGTCTGCAGTCCATAATTAGCAGCAAGCTTGTCGCAGGTGCAAAGTACAGAGTGTGGTACTGAAGTACACATCTTTTGGTACACACAGAAAGCATATGCCCAATCGCATTTTCCACCATTGAAACTGTTGGCTTGTTGTAAATAGGCTAAGAAGTAGTGGTAGGCCCTAATGTCACTGAAATAGTGTGATGTTTTTTAAACAAAATTTTGACAGTCTCTTTTTTCTTTCAGAGCAGAGGGATTCAGGGATACGAGATTTGTCCTCTCTCACTTGTGCACACCCAAAGATAAGGTTGATTGCGTCTTGAAGATGGGTAAGCTACATTAGACTAGGGAAGGTGGATCGTGTCTGCTGCCATAGGTAAGAGTCAGTTGATAAATAGGTAGGGTGTTCTTTGCACAAAGTATATAGCCCAGGCCAAAAATTGTGATGAATTCTTTTTGGGAAGAGAAATTTTGTGCAGCCAATGGGAAGCTTTGGCCCTTAAGTTTTTGATGGGGGAGGGGATAAGGATTTTTTTTCATTTTTCCCTGGTCCCAATGTGTTCTCATCTCTGTTCCTTTTAAGTTCCCAATGGGTTCTCATCAGGTTCCCAGTATGTTCCCCAAGTTCCCAATGTGTTCCTGAACATGTTCTCCAGAGCGCCTCACTTTTATCCCATATGCTTTGGCAAATGTTGTCCTCCTTTCACCTATATGACTGGGCCAAAGGGGTTAAGCTCTAGGCAATGCCTGCTATTGCTGCCAGCATAGTGTTTTCAAAAAGCTAGTTATCAATTTTTCCTCTGATACCCAGCACTTATCACAAGATTTTCTTAACAAAAGAACAGGGCAACTATTATCAGTGTTGGGTCTTTGCTTTCTCAAAGAACCACCGGTTCAGGGTAGTTGACTTTTCAGATTTTACATAACCGGTTGGTTTTGGCTCATACCAGAAAAAAAGATTTCATAAAATTGACTGGTTTCGGTTTCTTAGAAATTAAAGATTTGTAAAAATCGATCAGTTCCAAGGGTTTAGAAGATTGGAAGGGTGATTCTCTTGATTGATTTTTTAAGAAAAAGCTTATCGGTTAGATTAAATGGTTCTCAAGCAAAGCCCTTGACTGACTACATCTATCTCATTTTTAAATTCATGGGGTGATTTTTTTAATCTTGGTTTTTCAATAAACCTATTGATTAAAGTCCCAGTTTTCAGGCAAAGCAGCTAATTCATTTCATTGTTTCGGTTATCATATAGGTTAAATTCAGTTATTTCAGTTGTGAGTCTTTGTTTTTAATATGATTTTTTTTATAATGTGCACTTGCACTACATAGGCCTTTGAAATCAGCCAAGTTTGTAGTTTTGTAAAAATAAAAGGAACAACACAATGTTGTCAATTCTATCTTTAAAGGAGGCATTGAAACGACGTAATTCTAAAAAATCAGTCATGGACAACAAATAACAAGAATAGTTCAAATTCATTTTCATTCAACCAAAGCACTTATTCTAAAAATCCAAAATACAAAATCGATGTGAAGAAGAGCTTCAATGATTTACATCAAAATTAAGATATGAACAACATAAAAAAGCTTCAATTTCATGCCGATATTGATGGAATGAGGAACAAGAAACATCAAAATTCAAACAAAGGAACATGAAAAAGGGAAACCAAAAATCACAAAGATCCAAAAATTCTTCATGTTCAACCTCATCTTCAAAATCGAATGTGCATGTGGTTAAAAACAATTCAGCCAATGTAATATACACATGTTCTACCAAGGTATTGTCCACCAATGCATGAAATTGTTTTTTGGTGAAAACTTTTTTAGTATTTACATGGGAAGCTCACCTTTCACTAAAGTTGGAAAGTTAATATATGGAACCAAATTATAGGTTCACAATCCTTGGTGACAAAAAACCCTTGATTACAAACAATATGATCTTTTCCAAAAGCCCTTTTTGTGTTTCATGGTCTTTTGGGAATGGATTTGAAGAGGAAAAGTATTTAAAGATGGCATTTTGGGTAACATCCTACCATTTAATAGTTGGTTCCTGATTAAGAAGATTTTGGCAATATACATGTACCTCATTTACATACTTTTAAAATGAAACAACATTATTTTGTTCCCCATGTTTTTTCATGCCTGATATTCCATTAGTCTTGTGGTAAACAATGAGCCTTTTTGTGGCATCTTGTGCGCGAGGCTAGAATCTCAAGGTTAATCATTTCATTTGACAAATAATACATCTCATGATTTGACTCTACCCCCAAATCAATAGGTTGGTTATTGTTTACTTAAAAAAAGGTTCAAATGTGAAAAGCCTTGTAGTGAAGCTTCCAAAGCCTTGCTTGTTTGTTCAAGTTTTCCAAAAAGTACACCTTTTGCACTATATGGTCATCAATGACAATGATACATAGGGCCTTAGATGGGGCTTCTTGCTTTAGTCTGTTCACAATGTTATAATTACACCTTACTAAATGTTTAACACTAGTTGCATAAATACCATTAAGTTTGGCTTCCATATTAATGAAAGTTTTTGAAGTCAAAAACTCCATGATAGTTGTAACAAAGAGATTGGAAGAGGGGGGGGGGGTTAGTTATGAAAAGCATTATGAATAGTTTGATGATTTGAAAAGGTGGACAAACAACAAATACACATGGGTGGTGCAAAGCACTTGTAGTTGCATATCACAACTTGGGCTTGTTGATAAAACTTTAAAAGAAAAAAAACATACACCAAACAAATAAAAAACAATGAAACAATCTAAAGAAAAAACACACAACATACTTGAAGGTTTTTTGTTTTCTCACCTTCATTTAATGCACCCAAATTATCATCATAGAATAAATTGTGAGTAGATGAATAAATCCATAGGGAAGAGTAGCAACTCTTACCTATTTTGAAGTTGGATTCAAAGAGTCCAAGAAAAATTGCAGTGTTGAATGTTGAATTTTTAATGATGCCACTTTCTCCATCATAAGAAATAAGAAACCAAAAACCAAAAATTCAAATAAACTTAGACAAAAACACAAAACCAGATTAGGCACCTTTGGCAAAACCTAAAAAAAAACCAAGCAATTTTCATGTTTTGCATAGGACACAATTCGTTGAAGGAACCTCTAAAAAAGTACAAGCAATTTTCATATTTTATCATATTTCTTTGAAAAAACTTTGGAAAAAAATGCAAGTAATTTTCATATTTTACAAAGTTGAATTTCTTTGGGAAAACCACTTGTTGCAGTTGAGTTTTTAATAAAAAACCTTAGGTATTTTCAAGTGCCAAAACAAAGTTAGGGTTGGATTTTTACAAAGTGAGGTTTCCAGTTTCTAACAGAAGTAAATATGAGGTTTTTTAAAGTGTCACATTGGAGGCAAGGGTTGGGGTTTGGCAAAATGGCATCCTACAACCAAAAGAAAACAAGCCACACATTTACCCAAAATAATCAAATTTTAATAGACCAAGAAAAAATGACCACTAGAAAGGGGAGTGACTTTCAATTTTCCATTGTTTATGAAGCATATACAAGAGCATGGGAGTAGGGGGAAAAGAAGGGGGAAAAAAACAAGAATGCATGTTGTTCTTGAACAATGGGAATGTTAATAAACTACTGTTTTTAAAAATCATACCTTAGTGATATAAAGTAATTTTTTGCAAATGGAAGAAGTTTAAAACATGTACAAACAATTTAAATGGTAGACAATGTATGGTAGTAATATTTGCAAGTGATGGCATACAAACTTCACAAACCAAATTTCTTAAAGACATGTTTTAACAAGTTCATAAAAAGGACATGCAACAATTTTCACACAAACCTTTGACTCCTTTCCATTTCAAGATGCAATACTCAAAAAAATAGATGTAATAAAACTTTGGATCGCATTGGATGATAAAGTGAGTTTTATTGCATTTGGACAGTTGAGGTTTACATTACTACAAAAAGGATTAATGTTTGTAGAAGATTGAAGAAAAGGGAACTTAAAGCTTGTCAAAACCTAAAAAGGTAATCATAATTGAAAGATGAAACCTTACAATGAATCGAGTATGCATAATAGACATAAACATCGAGGTATGCATAACAAACACAAACATTTAGGTTTTAGCACAACATAGTTAATGACACTTCACACAAGACTCAAGTCATGAAACACCCAAGATTCACACAACACTTAAAAGATTTAGGTTTTGAAAAACATGTAAAACATTCACAACATTTGGGATTCATTAATAAGTGGAATTAAACTTTAAAAATAAACTTGGATATGTGAGCATTGATATTAATGAAAAACTTGGATGATGAATATGATGTCAAGTTGCATTTCAAAACTTCATACTATTGTAACTTGCAACATTCCAATCTTTGAAGTATCGACATTCAAGAACCCATTAACATATTCCATAGCCATCAATTATAATTAGAAAGAAATCCAAGTTCATGCATACTTTCAAAAATAAGAATATGTTGGTACCTTGATGTTGTGTGACTCTAGGCATTGAAAAAACCATGAACAACAAAGATTTGATTTTGAATGCAACATCACAAAATGATGTGATCAAGGTAGGAATGGGAAGATTTGAAAAAAATGCTCTTGAGTTTTGGATGCTTACTTTCAAAAATGAAACTAGAGTTGTTCCCTTGCAACATTTATTTGTTGCACCTTTTGCCATTGTAGTTCTTCCATTACAACTTGCCCAATTTGAACATTCAAGACTAATCTATCAAGGCGAAAAAACTAAATCTCATCCTATTATAATACTAAAGTTCCTTCAAAGTCCTAGATGGATATCAATGGTAAACTTTGTTCCTAAGCTTTCATTAGTGCTAGTTGTGGGAACAACATTCAAAGAAGTAGAGTGACAATGACGATTCATTGTAAATTATATTTTTAGCATCCAATGAAGGAGGTTGGTCTATGTGGGTGGTGTGTGCACTTAGATTGTCAATTGGTAAGATGGGTAATCTACCCATCCATGTCATCACATCATGGTAATTTTTTCAGATCTTGTAGTTCAAAATCCTTAAGGCCATTTAACCAAACAATTTCTTTTGTTGTCACGTGGTGAAAATTTGCCACCAAAAAAAACACTAATAGGTAGTTAAGATTAAGAAAACCAGAAGGTGGGAAATTTTTTAATTTTTAAATCAAAGAAAAATGCCAATGAAACATGGTTCATTTTCATGTATTTATTTGTTGCAATAATTTTTTTGGATAATATTATAGAGTGTGGATATCCATTTTCATATTTATTTTACCCATTTTGTATAGATCTAAATGAAAAAAAGTGTAGAATATGTGTATGATTGTTGGTTTCAAATTAATCAATTTGTAGATTTATATCATGATATCCTACAAAAGTATGCAACTCACAAATGATTTTATAAATTATTTTTGTGATCATCATTTTATATATTGGCATGCAATCAATTAAGTCCAGTTTAGATTTTTGATGAAGTATTATTAATATCTTATAATTGTTGCTGAAAATTAGAGTTGGTTAGATTTCAAACAAATTATGCAGTGAAATTTTTGTTTGATAATTTCTTATAATAGAAAGCTTGTCTATTTGTCATAGTACCATTATAGGTTGAGGCAAAAGGAACATTTAAAATCCTATTCATTGTAACCAATGTTGTGTGGGTATATCATTTATCCAAACATACTAGATGGGTACAAGTAAGCTATATATTCATGGATGCATTGCCTTCTGGAAGGGCAAACAACTAAAAGGTGTGTGTGTAGTTGTGAAATATTTGTAAGGGTTCCATCTTTTGATGACTTTGGTGATGTTGAAACAAAATTTTAAAAATTGAAGGCCAATTAGATCATTTTGTTGAGCTTGTCAATATGGGATGTTTTGATTTTTAAATTTGCATTTATGTTTAGTAGGGCACTTGTGACATGTTGTCTAATTTGATTTTAATGGCCTTTCATTTTATGTATGTTTAGGATTTTAAAATTGAAATATTTTTATGCAATTTTATTATTGTAATTTGATATCACATGTGTGTGCATTGTCCCATTAGATTTAAGCATATGAAAGTTGTTTAAATACATTTCAAAGTGTGAAAAAAAAATTTCAATTTTTTTTATTAAACAAAATAAAATCATTTACCCTTTCACTACCTTTTTTAAAAACCTTAACTAGGGGTATATGATAAAAGGTACCCAAACCCTACCTATCTACCCAAATATTATAAATAAGTTTTACTTAGACCTTGCCCTAATGAAAAAAATCATAATTTACCCCTACCCATTGGATAAATAAAATTTAAAAAAATTATAGACCCTTATTTTAAGATATATCAAAAACAATATACCCACACAACATCGATTATAAGCCTACAAAGGCTTGCTTTTGGAAAAAAATTCAAAATTTTCAACAAAAAAAACAAGGTGTTGGGATTAGGTTCAGCAAACTTAGAGGGCTTCTCCTTTAGGAGACCAAACAGCAGTAGGATTACAAATGTTTTTTTTTACTATCCTACCTATCCTATAGCCAAATTTGGCTATAGATCCTTCTATGGATGATTGTTAGTGTGGCTACACCACAAAAGTGAAAAAAAAACCCTGATGGTTACAGGTTCATAAGTTCATAAGTTCATTCATAGTTTTGACCCTGGAAAAAATGCCCAAATCTATTTACAATGTTATATAATATGTGCATGGATTGAAAACATGAAGTTGATGACATACCATAGTCTACACCTTCAAGTTAAAGCTTCCAAAGTTTGAAGAAGTGGTTGTTTGGGGTACCAATTACCTTGTTGAACATACTTGTTTACATAAAGGTAGGTATCTATAATATATCATGTCATATCCCTATATATTTGTATGTGTATCTTTATATTTTGAAAAGTAATTACTTCATACCAATTGGGATGCCCACATTTTCCATGGGTGTTGTAATCAATCAAAGTGTTGTTCTACCATGGTGGCAAGTTTGTTGACAAAGGTTAAAAATGGGGGAATAATCGATAAAATAGAAGTCAATTCAATTATCATCCAAAAGCTATCAACCTTAATTAAATCAAATTTATTTTCGAAAGATTCATGGATAATTAATGAGAAAAAAAAATCAAATATTCATGTTTTCAAACTAAGGTAATTTTATAAAAGAAGTGTAATATTATTTGTGCTAAAATTTGATTTCTATTTGAAATCTTGTTTCATCTATGTTATCAACTACATTGCAATCCCCCCCCCTCCCCTCCCCATTGTAGATAGGCTGGTTCTTGTGATGAACATTTTGGCAAGTTGTTGCATGTGTGTAAGGAATGAACATTCCAATAGAGAGGTTCTTAGAGGGAGTGTTTTGGCAAATTTAAAAATTTGTGTGAGTATTGCATAGAGGTCGGTTTATGTGTATGTGTGCTTTTTGTTTTCATCTTTAGTTCTTTAGTTGTTCATTTCCTTTAGTTGAAATTTTCTTGCATTGTGGGAGGGGGAGGTTATTGGAGGTTTATGTATTGTGAAAAGGAGGTTGTGCCAAGGTTGGTGGAGCTTTGTGTGTTCAATTCAATTATGTGTGTTGTGTTGTGTGAGAGAGGGAGTCTATTAGAACAAGTGAGAGAGAGAGCAATTGCTGAAAGGGGAACTTTTTCTTTGTGGGTCTCAAGTTGAGTTTTGATGTTGATATCTTTAGTCCTTGACTTTAAGAAATGATAGCACATGATGAGAAAGGCAAGCTCAATGACAAGTGATAGTGTGATTTTAATGATACAATCTTAATGGGTTGACAATTTTCCAAAACTTTGAAAAAGTTTTTAAGAAATTCATTGCCAAATCCATTCATTTACTACAACAATCAAATGTTCAAACAATATCACAAGACAAGACAGAATAGTGCAACATGGATTTAATGAACTTGACAATAAACGCAAAGAGTACAACCAAGAGGTCTCCAGCTTTATCACCCTCAAATTGGTTCCCAGTTCAAGTCAAAATTGTATCGCAATCCTACTACATGGATGCCAACAAATTAGATGATTCTCAGGTACCAAAACACTTTTGCAAAAGTAGTCACCATGTGGTGCAACAAATTGTTGTAATCATGCAACTTCTTCTTTGGGTAATATTCTTGGACAACAAAGGAGGATCACCTCTTTAGTACTAGAGAGCAGGCTCGCCCAGTGCATTCTTACCACGCAGAATGCTTATCTAGCAGAATCCGTGCCCACTCCTTTGACATTGAAGTTGGGGAACACCATTTGAATGCTAGAGACTGCCTGCAAGCAAAACGTTGCAAAATGTGGCGGCTACGACATCGGCAAGCTGGGCCGATTCTGGAGCAATAAAGAGTTGAAAAAAAAGGGACAGATTTCACAAGCCCAGACTTGAACATGTTGAGCAAACTTTGGCTTTCTTTCCTTGCTGTGTTTATTCGTATTTCCAAAAAAGACAATCGTCCATGAAGACGTAGACCATAGTTAGTAATCAGAGCTCCACCAAGTGGATCATCTTCATCCACCTTGGATTAAGTTGGATGGAATTGGATGACTCTTGTCTCCTCCTCCACCGCGCTGTCAGTCAGTGAGTCAGTGAGTCAGTCGTAGTACTTACCAAATCGCTCAAAAAAGGGTGTGTTGTTTGGATATGGTGTTTTGTTGTCGCAAGGGTTTCTGCCATCTTCTTTCTTCTTCTTCTTCTTCTCGGCTACTGTTGCAAAGAAATTCGGTTGGAGACACAGTCGGAAAGAGCGAAAAGAAGCCAAGCTCAAAAGACTCGGCTGTCGGTGCTTTTCAAAATTTTGATTGTTTTTCCTTCTAGAAGAATCAACTCTTCTATTCAATCAAGAAATCATGTTGCGTCTTTGTTGTGAGACCTTGCAATTGCCTCCAAGTGTTGCTAAGCTGTGGTCACACAGCTTACAATAATATTGCAAGAATCCACGTTTTTGAATGCACATGAAAGTTAAGGACTCTGGCTCTTTTTTCTTTTTTCTTTTTTTTTTTCTTTCCCTTTCCCTTTCCCTTCGATGTAGAACATCTTTCTCTTAGTGTACCGGAACTCTCGTCTGCTGTTCTTCTGTTGATCGGCCATCTCTTGCAGAGCAGAGTTCTTGGCTGTTATTATGCTCATAGAATCATCTCTCTTTTGTACATCTGCTTGCTAAGTGCTCGTCGTTTCTCGGTTTCAAATCTCTTTCTCTCGGATCTGAAGATTTGTTTCCTCGTCCTTGTAGCAACTGCTTTGTGAATCTACAAATGCAATTGCAATCTTGGTAAGGAGTATTTCCCTCCTCCATATGCCAGGGATGCTCGGCTGCAAGCAGGCATCAATTGTCACTATGCTAACCGTTTGTATAGCAGGGAAGAAGTATCATCACCATCCTACCAGCGGCGGCCGCAGCCATTATGACAGCAGCTGCTGCCTTTGTACGTGCAGGAGTTTGAAATTGCAAGCAGCAGGAGCAGCGGCAGAAGAATCTCTGAGGTGTTGGTTCACATTGGAAAACACGAAGCTGAAGGAAGAAGGATGGAGCAAATCTTGGAAGAGATTGCATAATGTGAGCAGGAGGCGTCCAGCAGGAGCAGCAAAAATTCTCTTCATTGCAGCAACTGCAGTATCAGATCCGCCAACTTTCTATGATGTATTAGGACTTGCTAATAATGATGTTGCTCTTCCTGATATCAAGACGGCTTACAGGCAAATGGCACGCCGATATCATCCAGATGTGTGTCCACCTGAGGAGCTCGAAGAGAATACAAAAAGGTTCTTAGAAGTCCAAGAAGCTTATGAAACACTTTCAGATTCAAGGAGGAGAGCTATGTATGATGCTCATCTATTGAATTTTGGGCCCAGAAAGCGCTGGGATCTGAATGCAGTGGTAAGTCAATCTTCAGTCTCCAACACTTTGAACTGAACATTCCATCATTTCCTGTCTCTTTTGTATATTCTCAGGCTCCAAGGCACTCACATTGTTGAAACTACAGATCACCTTCATGAGCCTGTGTGTGCTCTGCTCAAAATTGGGAACTTTTTCATGGCATGGAGGTAGTCTGTCTGTCCAAATCGGTTGAAATTATACTGGGAGGGTATGACCCATGGTGTAATTTTTTTGGGTTGAAAACTGTGTGGTTCTTCTTCTGTAAAAGTTTGTGGCACACTATCACTGATGTAACCCTAAAAATTGATTGGTTTCTTGTGCATATGGGAATCTCAGGGGGAAGGTGTTCACTGGAAAAGACAATGGGAGGGGCAATTATCAGGACTCCAGTATCGGAATACTACTAAGGATGCAAATTCCAATTCATGGGGTGCAAGGATGCGTAGAAAAAAGGAGCAGGAGCAGCAGGAGCAGTCATCATAGAGTCCACCAGTGCTCTACAGATGTGAAAACCCTAGGCTAGATAGTGGTGTTATTGCCACTATTGTTGCTTTAATTGGAGTGAAGGCACTCTTCTTGGAGGTAACATTGTATAGTAGGTCTACTGCACAATGTGCACTGTAACTATGTATTTTATAACTGACTAACATTATTAGACACTGGAAGCTTTCACCAAGGTCTTCATGCTGAAGCCCATTTATCTTCTGAGATGTGAAAAGAATATGACCTTATGGTGGGATGATAGTTTTTGACAAAAATGCTTTGAGGGTGTGATGTTGAGTTTTCTTTTTTATAATTCAAACTTCTAGTTGAGATGGAGGGAACTGCTATTCCATGAAGTGATGTGAATGAGGGCCACATGCAGAAAAGCTGCTACTTTGACACTTTCTGCCAATCAAAATACAGTGCCCAATTTTCTGGAGTTGTTGAGAAACTGTTCTCTGTTCTTTGGAGTGGGGTGTTTTTCGTTACTTGTTTGCTGATATGTTGTATGATCTGGAGTCTATATGCTTTACTATCGGGTCATGTGTATCCATTCTGATTGACTTAAATCAGGAGAAATTTTCAGTACCTATGATGGTTTAAGTTATTTGGAAACTGTTTGTGGTTACAGACAGTACTACTGGTATCTGGCATAGTTGCCATTTGGTGATACATACATGTTCCTATCTGCAGGGAAAAGAAGTATTGCAGAGTCTGGTGTTTGTGATATCACTGCAATCCTGTCAGAGAACTAGACTCTGTGGAAACTTGCCTGTGGGATCAATTTCTTGTGCAGATGCCTTAAGGGAGCTTTCTTTGGGGAGCTTGCAAACAATTTGATGGTTTTTCAAGGAAAGCAGCAGCAAATCATTTGAGAAGTGGGGCTGCAAAGGATTTTAACAGTTTATGAGAAGCAAAGTTTGAAGCTGACAGGAGACTTGGATGTTTTGGCAGCTGTGCTGATGGCATGAGGTTGCTGAGGTCAAGCCACTCTGCAATCAGCTCAAAACTGTCAGTGAAGAATCAGGTGACAAATGCCTGTGCTGAAACTCAAACCATTTTCTGAAACTGCTTTCATAAGAATTGTTGATATTGGGATTTGAAGACTGATGGCAGGGACCTTGCACAATTGCTAGGCATCTCACAACATCACCACCTAGGACATTGAACATGTAGACATTCTGGGGAATGATGAGAATATTCCACCCTGGTCTCTGACATGCCTGGCTAGAACTTTATTATGACCTGACAAAGGTTGGTTTGCAACTGAATTTGTTTCCATGTCTTCTGTTGTGCAGCTAGACTCAAGGAGTCTTTATCTCCACTTGCAGCTTCCAGGATGATGTTTGGTTATAACTAATCCATTATCCAGGGTGGCCACATTTGTAGAATTCTTTGTACTCGAAGTGGTAGTAATTCGTGCTTCCATTCTTAGAGCAGTGAGTTGAAATATCAGAGTCTGAACATCAACAAGCACTGCCTTTTACCGCACTTGCACCAACCATGACTACATACTGACAGAGCAGCTGGATCACCAAAGAGTGACTTTTGTGATGTGTCTCCATAGTCTGCAGCTCAACAATGCCTGGCCTAATGGAGTTGCTGTGTGAGCAGATATGGATGAGAAATGGATGGTGTGTGGGGTGCCACCTCCAGTCAAGTGGATATGTTGGTTATAAATTACAGTATGTGCTAAGGTGCTCTGTGGATTTGGAGGAGGTCATCAAGTCATTGTCCCTTCCATAGATCTGATATAATGATTTACAGTTTGACTCAAATTTTCCCCAAAATTCTTTGCAGGATAGGATTATATATGCATTAGTTGTCCACAGAAAAACAGTCTGGTTAGTGACACCTACATTGTACTTCACTGCTGGGTTTATGTCTTGAAAAGTTGGTGCTAACTTGTCAATGTTCCAGGGAGCTTGGAGATACTGACTCAGTGGTGGAGTATGATAAGTCACCTGCCTGCTGCAGTTTTAATGATTTGCATCCCAATCTGACTGCCTTCTGGTAAGATCTTAAAATTCTTGGTTAGCATTTGAACCCTATACCTGTTTGTTCCTCTTTTCCAGTGTAGTTTGAAAAGCTTGCAGACATTTAGGGGTTAAATTGAGGCTGGGGCAAAGACCTTCTTCTCTGGCACAAAGACAGCAGACTTTTTCTCCCACCCAATCTGCAACAACCCCATGTATATCTTTGATTTCTTCTCTGTTGCACTCGGTATCAATCTCTGTAGTTTCCGAGGCAATAGCACAGAGTGTAAGAACATTTTGCATCATGTATATTGTACTAAGTACATTTTGTGCCGATCACCTAAATTAGGTGCCATGTGTGTAGTAGATGGATGAGGAGGTGGATCTGGTAAAATCTGGTAAAAGAGCAGATCTACTCATGAAGATATAATACCCATTGCAGATACTGTGTGATACCCCGGATTTTGTAGTATGCGGCCTGCATCCTATTGGTAAAACAAATGGAGTGCATATACAAAAGGACTACTTATCATGTTGCAGAACAGTTTGCAAAATCCTCTGCCACTCATACCATGGGTTTTTTGTGAAAAAGATGCACCAAAGTTGTCAGGTTTCAATGAAAAACTCTGAAATCACCATATTTAGACAATAGGTTCCAGTAGGCCTCCTTAATATTGGAGGATTTTCTTAAAAAATTCTTCTTTGACCTGTAGCCGTATTTGGCTAATTCCTCTTGAGGATGATCCCCAGTGTGGCTACATCACAAAATCACCCAAAAAAAACAAAAAAACACAACTCTGGTCATATTGATTGACCCATGGTGGTAACTTGATACCATACCGGAGCAACACTGGTTAGAACCGTTGGGTGGCAGGTTAGAACCGTTGGGCTTCAGTTCCAGTTAGTCACAACTGAACCAGAACTGGGTCTGATTTTTGGAACTCAGTTTAGAGTGGGAATCAGGTTCATACCCTAGTTCGCAGTACCTTTGGTAAAACTAGTTGAGGTTTTCTGCTGCAACAATTTGGTGAAAATGGGCAGGCCACTCACAGCTCCATTGCTCCCACTCAAAAACATAATTAGTTTGGTGAATATTGCACTCATA
>Ga0209208_10007869_pt1 | contig 14328 bp, 8 predicted proteins | sample S1TSphfallax_3_FD_187694 | JGI IMG/M metagenome (GOLD analysis project Ga0209208, IMG submission 187694) | Host-associated microbial communities from peat moss isolated from Minnesota, USA - S1T2_Fd - Sphagnum fallax MG (SPAdes) (version 2) | ecosystem: Host-associated > Plants > Peat moss >...
AAAAATAATTTGCCAAGAATTTGGGTACATTTGTTCGTGATCCAAACTTTAACATTGTTTCTATCACAACCCTAGCTTTGGGCTCGCGACCAAGGCAAAGGGGTTGTAAGGGTGTGGGCCAAGAGGAAGCCCAGGAGTCACATCACATACTCCCGGGAGTGTAGGAAAGTGTGAGGGAGTGAACCCTCACACTCCCAAGGCAACTCTCATTTTGGAAGATGGAGTCCCGATGGATTCCCAAAATTTCAAAGACTGATTTGAGGGGTCAAAACTCAATGGCTTGTAGCGTTCTTTATATCATTGGAAAGCTCTTGCAACGTAGATGTCTAAAATGGGCTCGCATTGCTCATTTGGACATCTAAAACACAAGTTATGACCAAAAGAAGGGCCGGGAGTCAAACTGGTAGTTTGACTCCCGACCAGAAAAAGTTAAGAATCGACCCGATTTACTTGGACGCAGAAGACGTGCCACATACCGTTGGAAAGCTCTCGACGAGAGCTACAACTTTACTTTAGACCGCACTTCGATCCGAGGTCTTCTTGCAAAGTTATAAAGCTCCAAAGTCGCGAAAGTGCCCGTTGGCGCGATTTCGGGACTCCCATGCGGGAGTCTCGGGAGAGAAAAGCCATTTGGATGTGGGCCCCGTGGAGAGGTCCAGAGTATACTATAAGGGGGAAGGTGGTGGCTTCCCCCAAGTCCGGGCCGTGGTGAGTCTTGTGTGTCCGTGTTGCCGGTGGCTCGTCCTAGCACCAAAGGTGTTCCAACTATGCACTAACCACTTTGTGTGGGTTGTGTGTAGGCCCGTGTGAGTGAATAAGCTTGTCAATTCTTCCCAGTCCCATCCCGAAGCTCCAACACGCCCCTCTACTCCTCAAAGTGTTGTGAGCTAGGAAGCGTGTCCCAACTCCTCCTTCTTCCGTTGTCTTTCATTTGGACTCACATTTGAGTCCTTCAAGGAGTTGGGAGTGCGTCAATTTCCTATTACAAATTTGAAATTTTCATGGAAGCAAACAAAGTGATACTCAATTACTTTTACCATATTGAACCATTGTAGTACATTCACATTTACATTTGATTTTTAACATATGCATTCGTAATCACAACAATCATTTAATTCAACCTTATTCCATCTTTATGTTTTGAATAAATGTGCGTGTTTGAAATTTTCCATCATTGGTGTTTCAACATCATTTAAGGTTAAAGATTCATGTCCAATATATTCATTCACATTTTGTTTCACATTCATGTTTTTCCTAGGTTTCATTTGTTCTTTTCCATTGTTAAATTTTTAGAAGGTGTCATGGTAGATGCTTCAATTCCCCAAAACATACCCACTCCATGTATTTTGAAACATGGAAACAACATGTTTCTATCACCCCACAAATACCCCAAAAGATGCCTATAACATGTTTCAAGAAAGTTGGTTAAATAACATAGAATTTTGATTTAAGTAAATGTTAATTGTTATTTCTTATTCATTTTTCATATGCTTCTTATGTAGGTATGTGTATATTAATACATTTTCCATTGTTGGGTCAAATGCAGGTTAAACATGGAAATGAGGTTGTTGCTATAATCTCCAAACAATGGACCTCTTAAAAGCTAGCAACACACAATCATTGGCCAATTCCCTACATGAGTTTCTAGAATATCAAAAACACCTACAATGGTTCAATGAAGCATAGAACGAACACAAGGATTTATTAAGACATCAAAGGTTTGGCTTTGTTGTTAAACACCTTAAGGAGTTTGATATGGCCAATGCAAGAAAGATTGAAGCTATAAAGTGGGATTAGAGTCTTTTATGGCATATTGTCAGTAATGATAAATGCTTACATGTGACAAAAAGGCATGAGCTCCCTTGGTCACATTCTTTCAAGGAGGCTAAAATAATTGCATGCAACTTTCTATGTAGGAAAATACCTTTTAGGAATGTTCCTTGGGAAGTTTGGTTAATTAAGGTTTTTTTTCTTACACTTGTTTGACAAGGATGTTAGTTGTGCCTACCCATTCGAAAGCATTAACATTGCATCCATTAGAAAGATGAAGATAGGGGAATATCATTGGACTTGGCGAAACATTGTTGATATATTAAAGCAAGATGGTCATCTTTTGTTTGAAACACAAAAAATTTAGGAAGGTATTAGAGACAAGGACATAGAGGATACGTATGAAAGGCTCATGTCACCATTAAATAATGTGTTCAAAATGTCATTATTTTTCGCTATTGTACAAATTAGGGTAGTAAAGGATATGGTGCCCAAGGATATTGCATGGTTTCAAGAAATTTGGGAGCAAATAGATGAAGAACAAAGGGAAGCTTCAGTTCTAAACATAAGGAAATATCTTCAATGTCATGAGGACATACACATGGCATGGATAAACATGCATTGGGGTTTGCCTCAAGTTCCAAATGCTTCAACTATTCTCCCCCACAAAATTGCGTTTGCCTTGGACAAGGTGGTAAAACAAATATGTGTTTCCTTGTTCCTAGTTCAACTCACAATTGAGGGTGCTCCAACAATGTTATCCTTGGAAAAATCATCCAACTTCACAACCACTGGCTGAGGCATCCAAGTTCGTGAAAGAAATGAATAAGAGAGTTTGGACAAGGAGTGGTTGAAAAACAAGAAGCTCACATCACATAATCCAAAATAGAACATAACCCAAAGGATGTGAAAGTAGATATAGATATGGTAGATATAAACATGGAAGTTGCGGATGCCTTGAAGTAGGTTTCACCAACTAATCTTCGTGTTTTGAAAGCCACACCTCAAGTTTCAATGATCCCTAACAATGTTTTACTAGTGAAAAACCGTCATCTTTTTTATTAAAATAAATTGCAACTTTTGAAGGTCAACATTTCGGAAGTTCAAACTTTGAAACCTCAAGTTTCAAACATCAAAACTTTGCAAGTCCAAGTTTTAGAGGTTCACATTTCGAATATCCAAGTTTCAAAGGTTCAAATTTCGAATATCCAAGTTTTAGATCTTCACATTTCCGTTTTCCAAGAAGCAGATTTCGTCCATGTTTCGAAGGACTAAATTATGAATGTGAATGAAACCATGAAAGCTCTACAAGATCTTAGCACCAACAAGGACAAAACTGAAATAGTATGGCAGGGTAGTTCCTACTAGTTTTAAATTGGACCCAAAAACAACTGCAACTCATGTTTCAAGCGAAGATGAAATTGATCATGTCTCAAAGAAGTATCCTCATGATGCCAAAGGTTGGGTTGAGGGTGCAACTACTTGTGCATCAAATGATTTCCATGTTTCGGATATAAATATCAATTTTGCCCTATTCCAAGAAGTGGATGTAAAAGCCAATTAGATAGCCTTTGATTTACCAATTCAACAAGTTTCAGCAATACATGATCTTGCTTATGTTGTGGGAGAACATCATGGCGATTATGTTTCAGAAGTAAAAAAATGGGAATCAAACAAGATTGCACACCATCAAAGCCATTAAAACTTGATCAAGTTAGCGTCTCACTTCCAAAGGAAACAATACATGGGAGTTTATTGTGGTCAAATGCATTTGTTGATGAGAATGTGACCATTGATCCAAATGCAATGATGCTAGTTGAATATATGCTTCACATTTTTCAACAAAGGCCCAAAGAAGGTATATTGAGTTTTGCAACATTTGATCATGCTATTAGGAACATTTCAAAGGATATAGATGCAAAGAAAGCTTGAACACAAAAGCAAAAAGATCTAGAGGCAGAAACCAAGAGAATGATCTTGTATTTCTTGTTTATTTTAGGTTATTGAAACTTCTTTTTCATGTTTTCAACATTGTTTTGACTTAGGGGGATTCGTTTCACTATGAGGATGTATCATTGGCTTTCGTTGATGGCCATTATACCACAAAACACTTTAATTACCCTGAATTTGTTGAATGTCTATCTTTGAAAGTAGACAATGGAATGATTTGTTGTTAATGTCATTTTTTGTGCAAGGGAAATCCCAAACATCTCTGTGACTTTTCCAAATGACAATGGTGGATATACAATTCTCACCTCTTTGATGCATGAACATGTGAATTACAAGGTCCAGAACCCGGAATCCAAGTGGACCTACTATGAATGTTTCCAATCACAAAGGGGAAACATATGTAAATATCAAATTAAAGTATTAATGCTCTTTCGCCTTGATTTGGTAAAAGGAACAATTACACATTATTGTGGTTCATTGAGTGGAACATTGAATAGTGGGTTGAGTAGCATGTTTAAACCTTGCCCAATGTTCACACCTTTTTCGCGATAGACACCATGAACAAGTCCAATTCCCTAGGGGACCAAAGACCTTGAGAAGAATATTTGCGATCTCATCTTCAAACTAATTTCGGATGCTACTGAAAATAGTATGATCATGCAACATTTATTGTTTGATTTGAAGCAAGTAGTTGTAAGGAAACAAAAAATATTGCCAAAATTATGAAATGAGTTTATGCATCCGATATAGGCAACAAAGTTCTAACAATTGAACGACGGCCATAGAACGTGCTTCAAACGCCTACGCAATTTCTTTAGTTATAGTGATGCAGCTCAAAACATTAAATCTGAAAGGAAACTAAACATGGACTTTGTGATTTGAACTTTAAATGCTTTGCAATTCAACATATTTCAATGCATATTTCAAATCTTTTTGCAAATGACGACTTATGTTTTTAAACAAGTTACTTCCTTGTTATTACTGTAATCAAATTTCATGTTTTTACCAAACAATCGACAAGTTTCAAAAAAATTGATTTCCAATCCTTAACATTTTGCAGGTGCATATTTGTATTTTACGGATGATAATGCCATTTCGGGATGTTTCTAACTTTATGTTTCTAAGTGTATTTTCCTAAGTCTATGATGTTTATAAGTTTCATGTTCTTAACATGATCTTTTCATGTTTCCCCTCAAACAATGTATTAGGATAACTATTTTTATTTTTCCTAAAACCATGCGAAATGAAATTTTATGTAGATTGCATTATGTTGACTTAGGGTTGTTGAAATAACATGAAAGTACCCCATAATGTCAAGTACTCACCTTCAATTAGACGACATAATGTCAAATACTCAACATCTTGTTTTTCTTGTGGGGCATATATAGGTTTCAACCACTATGAACTCTACAACTTGGTTCCATTTTTTAACTTCACAATGAGTTCTTAAACTTAGAAATCCATGTTTCAAAATATCATTTTCATGTGCATATTCTTATTCCTTTCATCCCTTCACACAAAAACTTGTTATTTCATGTTCACATCAAGTTTTTAAACAATGTTTTTGTTTTTGTTGGTTATTGTTTTTAAACCATGTTTCTATTGATGTCGGTTGTTGAATGTCTTTTGTCATAAGGGGAAACATGATTAGTATTTGAACAAGAGCACCCAATCTTAAATTTCTTTTGGATTGATTCATTCTTTGACTAAAAAAGAAAAATGTCACCCTTAAGTTCAGTGTATGAATTATGCATCGATAAGAGTTCATCACAAAATAAGAAACAAATTACTAATCGAGTAAAACCGTTTAGAGCAACATTACAACATATACTTGATTCCTATCACGTATCTACCATGTTTCAAATTTTCCTAGCATGAGCTTTAGTTTCAAAAAACATGTTTTTATCATCTTTCGTAATAGGCATTGAAAAACGAGCTTTCGTAGCATACTATAATTCATTAATTGTAAGAGATACTTTTGTAATATTAGCAACAAGGACCCGTTTGTTTCAAGGAACCTTAAACTACTTCTACATTTCGCTTCGAATAACATTATTAATATTGAGTGTATGAATTAGAAGAAAATAAAATAAGAAAAAAACTATTCATGAACAAACATAATAAGAATCAAGCAACATGACATCTGTCATATAGTTGATCATTATCTTCAATTGATCTCTATGTTTCTATCATGTTTCGTAATTTTTTAGTATTAACTTTAATTTCGATTAACTTGTTTTCATCATGTTTTGTAGGATATATTCCAAGCCTATGGTCCACAACATAATAAACTCCATTGATTGTAAGCAATACCTTTACAATATTACAAACAAGGAACGCCTTGTTTAAAACCGTGGTGGCTAAGGGTTAGTGTTAATACTGAGTGTATTAATCATCAAACATTCATTAATATAAAACAAAATAAAAAACAAGTTACTAATGAAGTAAAAATTCTTAGAACATTACTACATCTATCATATATTTGATTAATGTTTTGGGTTGATTTCTATGTTTTTATCGTGTTTCATAGTCTCATAGTATTAACTTTAATTTTGGTCAGCTTCTTTCTATCATGTTTTGTACGATATTGTCCAAGCCTATGGTCCACAACATAGTAAATTCCATCAATGATAAGCAATACTTCTGCAATATTATAAACAAACAATGCCTTGTTTAAAAACATGGTGGCTGAAGACAAGTGTTAATATTCAGTATATTTATTATTGAATGTTCATAAGAATAAAACAAAATAAGAAATAAACTACTAATGAAATAAAGACTCTTAGAACATTAATACATTTATCATATACTTGAAAACTATTTTGGGTTGATTTCAATGTTTTTATATGTTTCATAGTTTCTTAATATTAGCTTTAGGTTCGATAAGCTTGTTTTTATCATGTTTCATAGGAGATTTTCAAAACCCATGGTTCATAACATAGTTATTTCATCAATTGTAAGAAATACCTTAACAATATTGGAACTAAGAAATGTTTTGTTCCAAAATGTGGTGGGTGAATAACATTATTAATATTCAATGTTTATATAATCAATCATTCATTAAAATAAAATAGGAAAAAAACAAGCTACTCATGATGTAATATCTTTCAAAGCAACATTAAATCTACCATATACTTGATCATTATCTTGTGTCAATTTCTATGTTTCTATCATATTTTTGTAAGTTCTTAAAACTAATTTTAGTTTTGGTAAACATGTTTCTGTCATGTTTTCAAAGGCATTTTTTGAACACATGGTTCGCAACATAATAAATTCCATCTATTGTAAGATACACCTTTGCAATGGTGGTAACAAGCAAAGGCTTCTTATCAAACAATGTGGTTGAAAAACACTATTAATATTCAATGTTTCTATTATTGACCGTTCATTATAATAAAATAAGAAAAAAAACCAAGTTATTTATGATGAATGTTTCTCATAACAACATTGAATCTACCATAAATATATATATTTCTTGGGTGAATTTCTTTGTTTCTATCATGTTTCGTAGGTTCCTAGAATTAGTTTTAATTTTGGTAAACATGTTTCTATCATGTTCTCGAAGGCATTTTTTAAACACATAGTTCACAACATATTGAATTCCATCAATTTTAAAATATATCTCTGGAATGTTGACAGTGAATAACGATTTGTTCCAAAATGTGGTGGTTGAATAACAATGTGAATATTCAATGTATGAATTAACTATCACTCATTATAATGAAATATTCATCACATAATAAGAAACAAGGTACTCATGAAATTATCTTAAAGCAACATTACATTTTTCATATACTTGATCACTATCTTAGGTCGATTTTTATGTTTCTATCATGTGATTATCTCAAATCAACATTACATTTGTCATATACAATTATTGACCGATGAGTAGAATAAAACATTCACCACAAAGTTTTAAAAAAAACCTCTTTGTTTCTATAATGTGTCGTGCATTCTAAGCAGTAGCCTAATTTTCGAAATTTATGTTTTGTAGGATGTTTTGCAAACCTAGGGTCTAGAGCATAGTATATTTCATTAATTGTTAAAAGATGTCTCTGCAATATGGGCAAGGAACATCTACTTGTTCCAAGAGGTGGTGGTTTAAAACTACTTAAAAGACTATAGAGAGGTATGATCTTAACATGGTTTTGGACAACAAGGTTTTTATTTCTATCATGTCTTGTGTCATGTTTCGAAGGTTTTTAAATTTTGATATTCCTATAGTTTCAAAAAAAATGTTTTTGTTATGTTTCTTAAAAGATTATATTAGTTTTTCCTATTTATGTTCGTCTAGAAAACAAATTTTGTATCATGTCATGTTTATGGCATTATTTCGTTTTTCAGCTTCGTACAACAAGTTTTTACAAATTTTTCTTTTATGTTTCCAATACTTTAATCTTTTTTTACCCATCAAACTTCGTGAGACATGGTTTATATGGTTTTGATAAAACATTTACTCCATTTTTACCATGATTCAGAGGTTTCAAAACATGTTTATTAATTTTTTAAAATATTTTAAAGGCATATTTTAGATGACTTTTCAAATCAATACAACAAAGTCACTAATGTAACCAAGTTGCAAAACGTCACTCAATGTTCTTGGATGTTTGAAGGTAAGTTGATGTTAACCTTCAAATTGTTTAGGAACACCCCAGCGCTAGGGGAAGAGCATTGTAATAGGATAATAAGGCTTCATTCACCAAAAACATATTTAAATAATGGTCTAAAATAATTGATAGCAATTGGATGTTTGAGGGTGATGTATTGGATAGACCATAACATTTATTTCAAACATCCATCTACCTTTCGTCAATCACTATAAAGTTTTTCCAATACAATTTATAGGATCAAAATTAAAAACATAACAAATCTATTTACAAAAAACTAGTTTAAATCATGGGTTAAAACTTGAAGCAAATGATATTTGAAAATTACCATTCAACTAGATAGTCAAAACTTGTGTACAAAAATAAAAACCTTTAAAGATGTTGAAACATGGGTTAAACCCTAAACCAAATGATATCTGAAAACTACCATTCATTTGATAATCAAAACATATGTACAAAAATTTAAAACTTAGAAAGATATTGAAATATGTAATTGGAACATATTTCTAATGTAAATGGTCATGTTTCAAGTGTTACATCTTGTCAAATCACCTCGCTTAACTAGAAATAAGAAGGGAACTTATATTTCCCTTGTTTGGGATTGTGGCAATTTACATTTTTGCGAGAATACTCCTAATGCATTTGGATGTTCAAAGGTAACATATAATTTTTTTGAAACATCATTTAAAAACACCAAAAAGATGTGAGAGAAACACTACAAGAGTGAATTGTTAAAAAGGGAAATGAACAAGTAGAGAATAAGAAGAAAACAGCAAACAATAAGACAATGCAAACCCAACAACGTGGGAAATGCCCACGATACAAGTGGATTGTTGCACAAAAATGTTTATAGGAAAAAAAAAAAGTTAGAAACCTAAATAATGAGTAGGAAATGAACAAGTAGAAAACAATAAAACAACAATAAAAAACAAAACAATGCAAACCCAAACAAACAACTTGGAAATGAACATGATAAAAGTACATGATAGAAGTACTTTAGTTGGTGTGCAACTTTTCAGACTTCGACACAACATGTGTCAATTGCTAGAAACAATACAAAAACCAATATCCACCTGCAAACATCAAGAAGCCTCAATAAAGTGAAACAATACATGTTACTGATTCCTAAGATTATTCATGAATAAAAATGTTGTGCTCGGAAGGGAAAAATGAAAGTGAAGAAATCTACAAATAAGAACATGATGAATGGTTTAATGTAAATGAAAAAATAGAACTTCCTTAACTGCACCATGAGTTCTTTTTGTTAACAAAACCTTCAATAAATCTTAGCAGGGAAGGATAATGGAAACATCAGAATTCAAGACAACAATGCAATATTGAAAAAAGTCATAAGTATTATAGATGGGTCATGGGGCATGGATGAAGATCACATGGGGTCAAAACATAGCTCCTAAAACATTACATGTTTCAAGAACTCCAACCAATTAGGCATTGAAATACTTGCCAAATCACTCAATAATATTTGACATGTTTCGATGTGTGATAGGTTTTGAGGTTCAAGTTTCAAGACTCATGTTTCATGAAACACAATTTCTGACTGATCAAAACAAGTGTCAAGCCTCCACCAAAACATTACATGTTTCCAGGTTGATTTGCTCCAAGACCCACACTGCCCATGTGTGAATACCAGCTCCGACACAGCTCAAAGTGAGCTGAAATATTGTTGGGGTTTGCATAGGTTATTAGAATTCTCCCCAATGTGTAAATATCAGATGACCTCTATCACTAAGACTAATAATTGAAAGATTTGAGATGACTTCCTTGGTAGGTATTATCTAAGTTTCTGCCACATGAATTCAAGTGGGCTCAGATTCCCACAGACCTTGTAATTGCAATTCTTTCCTCAGTGTGGAAGAGGTCATGGGATCTTAGTTGCCACATTGTACATCTCCAAAACTAATAAAAAACAAAGGCACTTTGGGATGTGTAGATTTATAATTCCCAAATACCATCACAAGTTAATTAAAGCAGTCACATTCTTCAATACCGTACATATAGAAAGTTGGAAGTTCAAACAAACGTGGATATACTATAACATCATATGAAGTGACACAACATGATAAAATACACATGTTGGCTCCTAAAAACAAGATTGCTAACCAAATAACACACATTATGCTACAACTCACATAAACCCACCAACAAGAGGTAGTATCTTTAACAATGAGGAACGAGCATCACAACTCACATTACTTAGCAATCAATTTAGCAATCAATTTCCACCACAACCACCTCCACCTCCACAACCTCCTCCCCCTCCACAACCACCACCACCACCACCACAACCACCGCCATCATTCCGACCACCAAAATCATCGAGTACTTCTCCTAAAACAAGGCCTCCTACTGCACCACCTAACAACCCAGCTCCAAGTCCTAACCCTCCTCCACCAAGCCCACCAAGCCCACTTCGTGCAGGTCGTTGTTCTTGTATTACTTGTACAGGTTGAACATAGGGTTGTTGGGGATAATAACCTTGAGGTGCTGGAGCATATTGAGGTGGATACTGTGGCGCAGCAGCATATTGTGGCGCTCCATATTGGCTAGGAGCATATTGAGGTGGAATTTGCCCTTGTGGTGGATATTGGCTAGGAGCATATTGTGGTGTAAATTGCCCTTGTGCTGCATATTGGCCTTGAGCAAGCTGTGGTGGGTATCCTTGAGGTGGGTACTGGTATTGGTTGCTTGTTTGTTGTTGATTGTATGCTGCAGGTGGATAGGCTGTTGTCGTATTGTATCCCCTGTACTCTGTTGTTGATGTAGATTGTGTTGTAGCAACCTTAGTTATCAAACTCCCCAATTTGACTGAAAGGTGCAGTATGCCATGGAAACCACCAGATGGTCTTTGAACCTAGAACATCACCCCAAAAAATTTCAGAATTAGCAATGGGTATACATCCTGCACTAATGACTGAATTCATAATTTTAAATTCAGGATACATATCACTATATGCCAAGAACCAAGAGATCAGCTTCCTGGTTACATATCTAGTAACGACTCTGCAGATAGCCATTCCATTTTGTGAAACAACCTGCACAGGGCACAGCCCTTATGGCAGGTCCATATGCATAGCTCTGGCCCTCATGGCAAGTTCAAAACAATGGCTCTGCCCCTTATGGCAAGTTCAAATCCATGACTCTGACCCCTATGGCAAGATCAAATCAATGGCACTGCTCCTTATGGCAAGTTCAAATCTATGACTCTGAACCTTATGGCAAGTTCCAAATCAATGGCTCTGGCCCTTATTGCAAGTTCAAATCAAAAGCTCTGCCCCTTCTCATAAGTTCAAATCTATGGTTCTGGCCCTTACGGCAGGATCAAAGCAATGGCTCTGGCGCTTATGGCAAGATCAAATCTATGGTTCTGGCCCTTATTGCAAGATCACATCTATGGCTCCGGCCCTTATGGCAAGATCAAAGCAATGGATCTGACCCTTAGTTGGGCATGAGTACTCAACACACCTGCAATGACGTGGTTTTTGCTTGGCTCGAGTTTTCGTCCCTTGGAATCACCTGCGACAGAGGAACAGATACCAAGCCAATCTCCCTACTCGATAAGGAGCCGTGATTGAGGATTTCGATGTGTAGGACCCCACTCCCTTGCTCGATGAGACTCTCCTCACAAACCAGCCTGAGGTGCGCATTCCAAGATGGGTCGGTACCCCCGTGTGTATGCACTGGAGTGGCGACTTTCCTGCTTGGGTGGATCCAGACTTCCGCATACGGACTCATCTTGCCGAATGTACTCACATTCTTCAAATCCTGTGCAGAGATGATTGTCACCTCCAATTCCCGCTGCTCTGCCATAGCAGCAGCTACTACCTAATAACCTTGTCTCTCTTTTTTCCTGATATCCGCTCTACCAGTTACGAGGAGTGGATACAAAAACTCATGAGCAAATGGGAAAACAAAAACAAAAAAGAAAAAGAGAGACCTTAATCCACCCACCCCAATGTCAACACTGAGATCCGGATCGATCAGATCTGATCTCTTGGGAAAACAGCTCCTCTTCCAAAACCCCCAAAAAAATAATTATAAGAAAAAGAAGAAAAGCCACAGTGACTCGTCTTGTGCTTGAACGAGTGACAGGATCGATTGTTCGCAACGAGCAAAAACAAACTTAATTGCGCGAGGATGGTACGTTGGTTTGCTTGTGTGTATATATATGGAGCTCTTGGAGAAACAGTGCGAGGAAAGCTTCGATGCACCAGCCACGAACCTTACTTACCGAGTTCCGTGATGGTCGGTCCCACACTGCTTCTATAACGCGCTCAAAGAATCCTATTCATTGCTGGCCGACTGACGGCCGCGGCACGGCTTTTACCGCAAGGCACAGACGACGACAGGACGGTACCTGTCTAGGTAACGCGTTGTTTTTAACTCGTCGTATGTCTACAACGTACCTACCATGTCCCATCATGCAGTGTCACAAAATGTGTGTGTGTGTAATAAACTCTAAACCCCTTCCCCCCTTTTTTTAATTGGCAATTTTGTGATGTGCTCATGTGGTGATTAGCCTTTTTTTTCTGGCTAACTTTATTGATTAGGATAAAACTTATTTCAAAATTGCTAGAAATGTGTGGGTGTGAGTGAGTGTGTTTATCTTTTTGAGTTTTTTTACGTGCTCAAGTGGTGATCATCCTTTTTTTTTTCCTAACTAAATTTATTGATTAGGCCAAAAGGAATTTCAAAATTGCTAGAAAATTTGTGTGTGTGTGTGTGTGTGTTTTGGGAATTTTGTGATGTGCTCAGGTTGTTTTTCCTTGGCTAAATTTAATGATTTGGCTAAAAGAAATTTCAAATGACTGAAAACCTGTTGTCACATTTGTACAGTTTCTTTTTAAAAAATTGTCAGATTTCTCTGTTGCATTCTAGCATGTAGCCAAAAAACTGAAGGATTTTGTTTTTCATATTTGTTTTTGGCAAATTTGGCTAGAATGTATAATGGATGATTGCTTGTTCAACTATATCACATATATGAAAAAGAAAAGAAACCCCTAGTGATAATCATCCATAAGAATATTTAGCCAAATTTGACAAATATTCAATATATCAAATTAGAAAATCTTGAGCGACCTTTCATGTTGTGGGTTGTCATGGCAAAATTTTTATTATTTTCTGTTTTTTGGTGAATTTTTTTCCATAAATAGGAATTTGTGATTGAGTATTTTTTTTCAAAATATTTTTCACAAAATGATGAAAATTTTCCACAAAAAATCATTGATTCCATGAGACTCCAAGATTAATTACACAATTCATGATACTTGTGATATAAATTTTATATTTGATGTAACCTTGCCTAAGTTTATTGATAATAAAAGCACCAAGTGAGAGAGGAAGTGGAAATTTAAGAAAAAAGGAGGCTTAAAGTCCAAGTTTAATTCGTATATACCTAAGATGTGGAAAGGCTAGGGACTGAAAATGGAGATCCTAACTCAACCACTGACTACTTGTAACTAACAAGTGAATAGTGGGAATTGGGGTGGGCTTGAAAAGGAAGGAAGCAAGTAGAGAGATGGCTAGACTCATCCATCCATTCAACTTTATAGAAGATGGTTGTAATTTGGAAATGAGATGAAAACTCATTGGCAAAGGAAAGTGACCAAGATATGTAGTGGATGACTATTTGAACTTTTCATATCTCTAGTTGTGTTTGACACAATCATGTAAAAAGACAACCACTCACTTGTGCAAACATCCAAATATTTCGATTGCTAAAGTGAGGAGGTGATATTTATTGCTAACCGCCATAACTTCTTTCCTTTGCATGTGTTGTCTTAGATGAATTGAATCTTCACATCAAACATGTTGAAAAAAGTAAGTTTATGAATATTGTGATAACATAGGCTAGTGTGCAAATGTTTGAAAGATGAAATAATGTTGACTTATTCACAGAAAAGTTGAAAGTGGCTTAAAGTAGCATGTGCAATTACACTTGTCCAATCTAATTGCTTTGTATTACATGTTCCAACCATATCCT
>Ga0209208_10007870_pt1 | contig 14328 bp, 11 predicted proteins | sample S1TSphfallax_3_FD_187694 | JGI IMG/M metagenome (GOLD analysis project Ga0209208, IMG submission 187694) | Host-associated microbial communities from peat moss isolated from Minnesota, USA - S1T2_Fd - Sphagnum fallax MG (SPAdes) (version 2) | ecosystem: Host-associated > Plants > Peat moss >...
ACCCCCCCCCCCACCCCCTCCTCCCCACAACCAACATATTTTTTTGGTTAAAATTTTTCCTACCTTCACAATTGTTATTGGGAAAAATGGAAAAATTAGTGCAAATTCAAAATAAAATTTAAACAACAAAAGGAATTGCCAAAAAATTGAAATCACAAATTCCAAAGAGAAAAGGTTACTCCTAATGAGTAAAAGTTTTAAAATAATTCTATTAATTCCAACATTAAACATGTAAACGATTCCAACATCAAATTTATTGAGATATTTGAAGTTTTATCTTTGAGATCATTATAAACTTTATCCAATTTTTTGAAATTTAAAAATAAATATTAATGATGTAACCGAGTTTTTTTGTGTGATGAATTTCTACCATTTTTCAAACATAAAAAAGGTCATCAACATCAACAAAAAAAATTAATTGTTTTTTTACATTTTTATATATATTTTAATGATATAATTCTACAATGTGTTATAGGACTTGTAGCCAAAATATAAAAATATTTTAGCAAATTTGTAGCTCCATATATGGTTTATAATTAAAACATGGCTAATTTGTTTTTAGGTGAACTTGAAGGAGAGTTTAAAATTGAAAAGATGAAAATATTAAAAAGATTATTGATGTAATTATTATTATCACCATTTATAATTCATTCATTTTTTCAATGAAATCTTTTAATTCATTTCTAAATATTTAAACATAAATTTGTAACAAAACAAGCTTAATTTTTTTGATAAACCACATTTAAAATAAAAATAAAAGTATAAAATAGTGTCAAATTTTTTATCATAATAATAATACTTAAAAATCTTAAATTTTAATCCATTGTTTTTAAAATGATTTTTTTTTTCACACACCAAGAAAGAAAAATGGGGAAAAAATTAAGGTAGTATTTTTGAAGTTTTTTTGGCATCATGAATATTCACAATAATAAAGTTGTCCATGATGCCTAAAACAAACCAAGGGAAAAACATACATTTTAATTTACATAAATGTACAAGTATTTAATATATTGGAAAAATTATAATTTAGAGGTCTACATGCATCTAAACTTTACATGTATGAACATTTTGACCAAATCATTAATATTAATATAAATGTGAAACTTCCAAAAACTTTATACATCCATTTCAAAAAATTGTGGTGAGTGCGAAATGCAACTTGTGAATACAAAATTTAACAACATTCAAAGTGAATGATTCAACTCATGTGTAAATGTTAATCATTCAAAAGATGCCAAAAAAAAAAAACTTACACATTCAAATATAAATGTGAGGTATTGAATTGTTATGTGTGTTTCAATATATATTAGTAAATGTAATGTGCAACATTTGAATAATGATTTCGATAAATTCAAAGTGGTTAATTCGAGTCATGTTTAAATGTTCATAATTCAAGAAATGTGAAAGAATTCACTAAACCATCCCAATATAATTGCAAAATATTGAATTGCATGTGTTTTAATATATTATAATAAATGCAAAATGTAATTTGTGATTAATAATTTTAATATATTTAAACTGAATGATTCAACTTTGATAATTAAAAAGACATGAAAAAAATCATTAATTCATTCCAACATTAATGTGGGGTTTTAAATTATTACATGTTTTTTAATAAATTATGGTAAATGTAAAGTGTAACTCCCATGATGCATGCCCACATTCTTTGATAGACTCCATTACAATGCAAAAGGTGAAAACAATGGAAGGATAATGAATTGGGGTACATTCCCTAGTTCGTAACACTTCGGGGGTAGAAAGGTGCGTTATAACTTTCGGATGGGGACTAGGACAAATGACAAGTGGGTCAATTACTCACACGAACTTACATAAACCAAACAACAAGTTAGTTAGTGCGTAATTAGGGCATTTTTGGTGCACAGACGAGCCACGAGCAAACACAGATTCATAAAATTCACCATGGCCCGGACTTGGGGGAAGCCACCACCTTCCCCTTATAGTATTTTTTGTGCTTGACCACGGGGCCCACATCCAAATGTCATTTTGTCTCAATATTTTTAACTTGGGAATTTCGAAATTTTCAAAATTAAGACTCCCATGACTTTGGAGGTGAAATTTGAAATAAAGTTGTAGCCTTCTCAAGATATTTTCAACGATATGTGACACGCCATATACACGCAAGTAAATCAAGGCAATTCCCAACTTTTAATGGTTGGGAATCAAATTGACAGTTTGACCTTTGACCCTTCTTTTCGTCATAACTTATGTTTTAAGTACCCAAATGGATCATGCGACCCCATTTTAGACATCTATGTCTCGAAATCATTCCAGTAATACAAGGAACTCTTTAATGCAATGAGTTTTGTCCTCTAAAATTGCCCTTTGAAAATTTGAAAATTCATTAAGACTAACTCCCAAAGTGCGAGCCCACTTGGAACTATGTGGGTTCATTCCTTCGCTTTCCTACACTCTCAGGAGCATGAAATGTGATTTTCAAGCTTCATTCTTGGCTCCCACCTTTTTAAGCCCTTGCTTTGGTTACAAACCCAAAGCGGTTACGACATCTTAAATAATGGTTTCAACAGGTTAAAAGTTAATAATTAAACTCATGTACCATTTTGATATTAAAAAATGTCAAAAATATCACTAACCCATTATAATGCATCGTGTAGGTAAAATTAAAAGTTTTTTCAATATGCATGTCAATAATTTGAAATTATTAAATAAGGTTAAAATTATACTCATAAATGAATAACATAGTGAACATAACAACTATGAATAATGTTGATCATTTATTATTGTAACAAAACACTTGCAAACTTAATATGGTTAAATGCAATTGAAATTTAGTCAAATTAAATAATATATAATTGTAATGTGTGGGTGTGGAAAAGGATTTTATCTAGTGCAACTTGAACCTCTACCTTTAAGCCTTCCAAACTTGCTTGAAATGTTTAGACTTCCTTTTCATACATTTTCAATTAAGAACGAATTTCAACTTTTAATTTTCAAATGTGTTGTTCTAATAATTTCCTTCAGTTACACAAATCAAAGTTTTCATTGTGCATTTTAAACATGTGGAAGTTTTTTTAACATTAGCTTGTGCCAATGTTGTTTACAATGACTCCACTTGTAAGAGACATCCCAAGCTTGCTTTCCATTCAAACTATGCAATTATACCCAAATGACTAGGTGTTATTTGCATTGGCAACTTCTTACTAATGTGGGCATGCAGGTATGGTTTTAATGTGTGTAGATTGTGCAGATCTAGGTTGGGTTGCAGTGGGCAAGATCCTTAAAGGTCGGGGTTCAAACTCCCCTTCAATCCATTTGATGTTTTGATTTTGCAATTTCTTTCTTTTTGTGTCTTTGTGTGCTAATACTAAACAACCAAGATTGCGGATTAATCATTACAAAATGAAAATGATCGCAATGTTTCTTAAATTTCCATCTACTTAATTGCCATACAATATCTCACTAGGACAATGTTTTGTCAACACACTTATCATATGTTACCTTGGATTGTCACCTAATTTTGAATGCTTAAATTCGTAAGGAGCGAGAATCCACCTAATTAAAATAAAGGTGGCCACAACCACATACTCCTAACCTTTTCAAATTGCCATGAATAATCGCCCAATGATTTTTTTTTTCAAAATACCAAGGTGTCTTGGTAGGCTACAACACGAGCTTCAGGAAGAAACTTCCGATTCTTTTACAAAAATAGGTTTTTAAAATTATTTAAATAAAATTTCACAACCAGTTAAATAATTTAAAATATATATTCTAATTTTTTAAAAATTTCAAAAACAGGCTTCTGTGAATAGTCACTAAGAACCGAGGGTTGTAATTTTTATGAGAACCGAGAAAATTTTAAACCATTGAGAATTTTTTTTCCAATGAAACCCATAAAGGTTATCTAAATATTTTTTTCTTTGTTTAAAATAATGAGAACCTTAGAGGTAGTTTTAAAACGGTTGTGAGAAATGAAACCCATGGTTTTCACACCAAAAAAAAAGAAGTGAGAACCACCACCCAATATGAAAGAGACTATAAATAGCAAAATCACTTATAGACCAATCAAATTAGTCTAACACCCAGTTGATCGGTCTCACCAATTAATTGTAAGTGTTAGATTGTGCAATGCAATTTGTGTGCCACTAGATCCCATGCACCAATGGTGTTGCCAAAATCCGTATTACTATTCCACACCAACAAATTATTGTAATAATACCTTTTCAACTTCAACACTCTTGGGGGGTGCCACATAATTCTTTTATTTTAAAAAAAAATTCACTTGTGTAATAAAAACAACTAATTTATGAAATTTCAGTAATAACCACTCATAGTACGTCTTTGACATAAGCACTTTCCCTTGAAGTAACTTCATCCATCCACAACTGGCTGGCCTCCTTTCTGTGGATGATGACGTTGGCTGCGCTTGGTTCACACCGCCCCCGGGGGCCTTCTTTGTCTCTCTCTCTGGCGATGGTGTGAATTGTAGTGAGGGCGATGCCGCTATTGTTGCCTTCTCTCCCTGTGCGCTTCCCTACTCCGTTTCTCCCGTCTCCTTGTTCCTCCACGGCCTCATTCGCTGTTTTCTCCGCAGTGACTTGCTTCCGCAGCAGCGCCTTTTCATCAACTTCACGGGATGCAGTGACATCGCGGAAAACACGTGGCATAGACAGTGCAGTTTGCTGCAGGTTCCGGGGGCTGTCGATTCCTAGGTCGAGGAGGAGGAGGAGGAGGAGGAAGAATCAGGAGGTTGTTGAAGCACATTTGAGACGTCGGACATACAACGCTTTCTTGTCGTTGCCGTCGTCGTCGTCGTCGTCTTCTTCTTCTTCCATGGCTGTGGCCTGCAATTCTCCTCCTCCTGATTATCGCGCAAATGTAGGCATCTGCCTTGTGAATGACAAAAATGAGGTAATACTTTTTCTTCTTCTTCTGATGAATTTTTTTCTGTCTGTGTTCGGGAGGGAAAAAGCTGGTTCCAGACCGTGTTGTTTCCCGAGATTTCTACTGTAATCTCGTACCTGTTTTTCCGAGTATTGTATACTGACTTGGAAATCTCTGTGTACACACACCAAAATATTTTCAAGTTCGAGTCCTTGTGTTTGTGATTCAAATCAAAGGTGTATCAAGATCGGGCTGGCATGTATGTTTCGGTCATCTTCGTTAAAGGCATTCCCTTTCAGGGGGGTCTTAGGGTTGTACGTGTTATGGAAACCTTGGACGATGGTGTTTTCCCTCTCTACATGGGCTTTCAAAGGTCGATGTTTCGTCCACTCGTAGCCGAAGGCAGTATGTGTAGCGATGCTGGATGCCATATGATGTCAAAGAACATCAAAAGATGTCAAAGATGAACACATTTCAAAGAACTTTAGTTATAGAGCTTGACCGGAGTTTCCCTGGGACTCTTTCATCAACCAGTGTAAAATTATCTTCTGTGCAGTGGGAACCTAGTACTGCCTAGAGTTGTGATATTTCAAAGTATTTATCATCATTGGCTGTTCTAGTTCAAGGACGAATAGATCTCTTTCTTTCTCTCTCAGTGGAGCTCAAATGAATCTGAGCAGGAAATCACTAGCACTTTCCTTATACATCTTGAACCTTCTGGGCTGTTTTCAGGGTGTTTTTATACACCCCAACCTCCTGTAAGGACTTGAGAGAACATATTTGTTTCAGATCATAAAGTCGCAAAGAGTCTGAAGAGAAACTGGCTTGCTTGCAGGTGTTTGTGGCTTCACGACTCAATATTCCTGGAACCTGGCAAATGCCACAGGTATTGTGTTTTTGGCTTCCCTACTCTGATTGCAATCCTCTTCCCAAAACAAGGCATTTTCTTTAGCAACTAGATGGTGAATAGCTTAGCATGATCAGTGGAACCATGATTCAACAACATTGATGCTCAAAGAAAGGTACATAGTTGGGGTGATTTTTTGCATCTGTAGAATGCAATAACCATGTCATGCCCTTCAGTAGAGATGCAGGAGTTGTTTTATGCTGGTGGAGATATGATAGGAGGAGAAAGCATTGTGGTAATGGATAGGAGTGGTTGGGAGCTGGGATAGTGCAGGGAGGGGTCAATGAAGGAGAAGACCCTCAGGCGGCTGCATCTAGGGAACTGAGGGAGGAGACAGGTGTTGTCTCGGCCAAGTTTCTTGGGGAGGTATTGCATATCTTATACTTTGTGCCCAGTGGTGGCTTAAAGGATATGTACAGGGTGCAGGAAGCTGCAACCACTACCCTCTGTGTAGCTGTCTCTATGCCTTACCCTTAGATGTTTGTTTGTTCAGCAACAAGCTAAAATGAACTGAAGCTTATCCTCACAAGCTTGTGCAGCTTGAATGAGAATACTATTGACTTTTTTGTATTAGCTATTTCTCTTGAGTTCTAGCCAACATCATGACTGAATTCTAGAATAGTGACAGAAACTCAGGGCACAGAATCTGTATAATAGTTTGGTTGAAACCTTGGGTGGATTATTATATACTTATCCACACCCACCGTGGAGAGTTTATGAAATCAGTCATTTAGTCATGACAGCTCATTACTGCTATCATGATGGTGGTAGTCTGACACTTTGTGAGCAACTCTCATAAGGTTATGACTCCACTCATTGTCATGTTATTTCAAAGTGATGCTGCGGAAATTTCTCTGCAATCTTGTATATAGATGCTTTGTGCCCACATTTGTGCCCTACAATTGACTACAGTTACTGCACTGAAGGTCACTAACACTCACTGAGTAAACCATTTAGGAGCTTTCCAAGAGAGGTAGTCAATGTGATGAACTGGAGTGCCTAAGCAAATATTTGACTTTTGAAAACTTATTTCAGATATTTGGACTGTCAGCAACAATGTTATTGCAAATACTGTACATACAGAGCATTGGAGGGGTCATGTGTAAAGCAAGAAAGAAAGGGGTCACATCAATGATTCCGAATTCTGTGACTTTAGTTAGAGATATGCAAATGCACCCTCCCAGCTGCCAATAGTTTCTGTATTATTTGCCATGCTTGGACAATTCCTCCAATGGGGCTGGGTTGAATCTGTGTTTTATACCTTCTGATAGCATGTTCTCCGCAGGTCCAAGAGTGGTTAACATATGACTTTCCACCTGAAGCAAAGGCAAAGATGACTACCTTGTGGGGAAAAGAATGGACAGGACAAGCTCAGAAATGGTAATTTAATTGTCACATGTTGGGAAGTACCCAAAATCCCTCTCCATATTTGTATAGACACAGTTTCTGAAGCAAATGAAGGTTAGAGGTTGTAAACTGTATAGGAAATTACTTGATAGATTATGCTTATGCAGTGTACATTTATGCAACAGGTTTTTGTTCAGGTTTACTGGGGATGAAAGTGAGATCAACCTGGCAGGTGATGGCACAGAAGTGGCAGAGTTTTCTGAGTGGAAATGGGTGCCAGTGGAAGAAGTTATTAGTAATGTATGTGGTTTCTTCGCCATCATTGCATTGAGGAGGAAGTCTACAAGTCTCTTTAGTGCTCAGTTTGAGAGCATCATCCAGCATTTCAAAAGCTGCATGATTTGAAATTCAGATGGATGTTACCTTTCTGACCTCATCAGTTTCAGTGGAACTGAGGTTTCAGGCAAGGTTGATGTGATGTCTACATTTCTCAAATTTCCTGGTAGTTATGCAACCAGTGTGCTAATCAAACTGTGGCACATGCAGGTGGTCGACTTCAAAAAACCTGTTTATGAGCGAGCCTTCAAGCATCTTATCCCTCTTCTCAATTCATAGCCATCTTTGTAGGACTATTTATGCAGCCTTGTAGTGTTAATGGGCATCTCTATTCTTGTGTCACCCTTATGTCATCACAAGATTTCATCAGTTCTGTGGAAGCAAGAGCAGTGGAAAGCATTGGCATTTCAGTTACTTAAGTACATGAGATGGCTATCAATAGATTTCATCCACAATTTTGTTTCAGCCTTGCCATAGGTTTCTCTGGTACAACTTAGCTCTTGTCCACTGTATGTCACTGATTGTGACTGTCTTCCAGTGGAGCAGTTTCCATTGTTGCATATGTCCACCATGGAATAGTTGGTAGGACAGCAAGGTAAATTTTATAGTTGTTAGGGCCAATAGTTAGTGATTACAGCTCCAAATGTTGGCTAGTTGTATGCTATATGATGCATGTAGTCAACTACTCACTTGTCTCAGCCAGTTATCCGAGGTGCTGAACAACTATGGCAAGGAGATCTTTGCAAATCAAGTTGCTACTGACCTTTGAAATGCCACCCCTCTTGAAATGCAGGTTAGAGTGAGAAGATGCTCAAAGTCACACCCCTGAAACAAACACAATTTCAATAAAAGGTGGAGAGGACAGGTTTCTTTTGTGAGCCCTTCCATTTTATTTGTTTTGGGGCTATCATGCTTTTGGATTTGGTATGTTCACTTTGAAAGCTCTGCAATATTTCCCAAACATGAATGTGATGCAGATTGATGTTTGTAACTTTGTAACCCTTACATTACACCCAACCTTTCTGAATGAAGGTTCACTATTGCACTTGATAAAAGACTTTGAACTTTTTTCACATTTTCATTTGTGCTAAATGGTTTTATGACATTCAGGGGCTGCAGTAATCTATAATAACATTAGTGCGAAAACTTCCAAATCTTGGATACAATGTGGTAGATTTTCAAGGTAGTCAATAAATAAGCAAAGGTTCTTACGCCTACTCGGTTAGATCATTATCATGAACCTAAACATATGTAGATACATATGTTTAGGTTCATGATAATGTTAACCTCCTTTGAAAGGATCCCAGCTACGGTATCATCATAATCTGTCAAATGTTTTTTTTTTTCCAAGAAGGAGAACTGCTTTATCTTTTGAACCTTCCAAGATTTCCAATACATTCCACAGCACCTATTGATATGTCCTGAGAGATAGAGGTAGACACTTTGTCAAATAGGCCCTTCTCTTATCATGCCAAAGCACCAGCTGAAAATTTGGAGGTGAAGCTTTTCCTCCACAAAGAGTGTAACATTATGAAAAACCCTTGGAGTAATGTGTTCTCAAATTAAGCACCTTTCGGCTCAACCTTGGGTGGTTGCTTGTTTTGGGAATGCCCCACTCCTTGGGTATTAACCTACTCTAAAAATCAATAAATTACCTAGGGCCAGTTTTCACATGGATGAAATGAATAATTAAATTTGTTTTCATAAGTTTGAAATTATTATTATTTCATGATCTGCTATGATATTGTCATACAATGAGTGAAATTATTCAAATTGTAGCTTCAATGGTTATGATTGAAATTATGATGGTTTTCAACACCTAAGTTTGGTATTTTCACAAATCATTGTTTGAAAGATTATTTAAACCCAAGACTGACCCTAGGCTAATATGTTACCCAATATTGGATTAAAGTTTGAACTAAATGATAAATAAGTATTAGAAATTGCACCAAACCCTTGTCGGGCAACAAAGGTGATTTAAAAAGTTGATGACCATGGTTTTAAAAAAAATTCAAATATCCAATTTTGATGTATAACTATGGTTGTAACAAAGTTGAAAAAGTCTAAAGAAAAATCACACAAAATCGTTGGTTTTTTTTTATATGAAAACCAGGAATTCTTTGAATATATGTCATGCATTACTATATGGGTGTCTATAATTATTGTTATCCACACACATGTACACTAAATAACATAAAATCACTTTAAATGATGCATCACCTCCAAATTGTCCCCTTGTTTGGGTCTCCATAGGCTAAATTATAACCCAAAAAAATCATTTTGTAAATCCACCAAGAATGAACACTTTAATTTTAAGGTGAATAGACCAATAAACGAGGTTCAAATATGAACCCCATTGTTAGTTACATAATTGCAATCGCTTTCAAATCATTAGTCAAATGTGAATCATCATAAGGAAAATGTAAAATATTCATATTATTTAATTATAGGAATAGGTATCTAGGTCTACTTAATGCATTGAAAGCAAAATACTTTCCAATTGGTACTTCTTTTAACGGTGACATAACACATAACATATGCCAACCTTTAAAACATCAATTACAACTCAACATAATCGTAGTCCCTATGGACTACCCACACAACATATAACATAATCCAATGGGAACAATTACCAAAGACGAGTGAACTTTGCTGTCAACATGCAAAAGATGACAATTATGCACATGATCCTTCAATGTTTAACCATCCTAGCCTTCCAACAAGAACATTCCAGAACACTTGCAAAATGATATGCCGTAGAATCACATCCAAGGTAATCAATGTTGTCTATTACAAATACGCATACTATCCTAGCTTGAACCTACAAACTTGAGATTGATAACCACCTTCACAAATAATGGCATATCAAAGTCTATCTTGATGTTGAACAATTACCAAGTTTTCCATTCTCATTGTCATTATACATCGAAACAAAGTTGTTTGTTGTTCACATGCCTAAAACCACACATTTGGATCATTCAAATTAATTATCATCACCATATTTCATCAAATGCAGGCCAATAATTCAAGATCACGAGCAAATAGTAAAAAATATGGTGAGAACAATGTAAAAGATGCCTACCAACTAAACCTATACCCCATAACTAATCATAGAAACTACAAATCTTAATATTTAATGTGACCCTTTTAAGGTCCATAGGTCCAAACATGGTGTCACATAGTGCATCTATTAAAGCTCCACAAATATTAAAATTAATCTTGTGCATAACATAACCAAACCAAAAACTAATATTTAAATAAAATGAATCTAGATGTAATACGACATAACAATATCAAACTTTTGGTGATTCAAAACAAGATTCACTTATAATTAGTAAGAAATCATACCCAAAACACAAAATGAAATACACACCAAACCATGTGACATAATGAAACTTGCATAAAACATAAAATAATTCGCAACAATAAACTTGTGTGTTTTGGAACTTCAAATCACCAAAAGTGATTAGAGAACACACAACTTAAAATTATATTCCAAATATGAAATATCCTGAATTTAGTTCACACTTGAACTAATTTAAAGTTAAAACACATTTAATTACACTAATCCAACTTAGAATTTACTTAATTGTGACATAGTTGAATAACTAAACTAACACTCTTAACAAAGGGGTTTGAAATAATTAAAACTAATGATTCTATGATTTTAAAATATTTAAAAATTAGAATGATGGTTATTAACAAAATCAAATACCCACCCAACATTCAAATAGGCCCTTTTTTATATTGAAAATCAATTTAAACATCAATGTGGGTATACAGATGGGACCTTGATATTATAGACCAATATAGATCCTAATATCAAAGACCCAACTTGCCTAGTATATCTTTCCTTTAATACCCCTATTTATTACCCCACATACCATTATTACCCCACATAAGGTTTTTTTGGGTTAATATGCTTTGATTGATATGCACCTTACTTGGTACATTAGTTTGTAATATAAATATTAGTACCATTAGTTTGCACAGTATCAAAAAATTTAGTGAGGGTTTTCACAATATGGGCTTTCGTTTATTAACCTCTAAATGTTAAGGATTTTGAAATCCCTAAGGTCCAAGGATAATCAAGGTATCATATTTGAAACATAAGGACTCACTTTTAGGACCCAAATTCATCTTTTTCTTTATAAAACCTATGACTTGTTTTAAATTTTCTTTTTTTAAAATGTCAAATGAATTAAATTTCCTCCAAATCTTATATGGGCATTTAAAGTATCTATTTTTTTCACTTATAAGTGTAAAAATTGTAACATTTATCCAATGTGGACCATGTCCTATCAATGGTTCAAAATTTTCAAAATTTTCATTTTTTGTAATTTTGTACATTGTGATAGGGCATTTGGTTCTTATCACACTTGAATATTTTTTATACATTAGTAGCTAAAGTGTTTGTGGTAGAAATCTTTAAGCAAAATAATTTATTTCAATGTTTCTTATGGGTTCTTGATCTTTTTTTTTCTCACAAAACAAAGTCACTAGAAAGTTTTTTAGGACTTGTTAGGAATCCTTAAACTTGTTCAAATTTGAAATTTTATGTATAAAATAGTACCTTAATAATGTATGTATTTATGAAAAAAAAAAAACTTTCAATATGAATGTGTTAATAAGTTTCAACATGTTCAAGTGAGGGATCCTTAAATGAGATAGTCTTTTTGGGTACCTCGACCATACTAGGACCCCCTAACCAAAATGGTTTGCCTCAAGGGTTAGGGGTTAAGCAAGAGGACTTCATCCCTTTGCAATAATCTCAACCCATTTGCACTCTAGCCTTCTCTCCTATTGATTATATCCAATGTTTTTCTTGTGGTTGGATTTTTTCCAAAAACAAAAATAAAAAATAAAATTTGAAAAATATTGATTTTGGAGGGCTTCAGTCACCATAGGTGAGGAAAAAAAAATGTAAAAATCACCGGATTTGTATATGTGGTTTTAATTGTGTAGCCAAAAAATACAAAGATGATTATTATTTTTTCATTTTATTTCTGATTTATGGGCAGATTTGGCTAAATCTTCCTAGGGATGATTGTCACTTTTTCAACATCTTCCTATCTATGATTGCCACTTTGGCTACAAACAAAAATTCCTTAAAAAAAAAAGCCAATTATTATATATCTTGTAGATATTTTATTTTCACTTGGAGCATATGGACTTCTTTCATTCATCTAGGATTCAGAAAATGAAACAACATTTTGAGGAAATCTTTCTCTAATGTTAAGCACACTCTTTCATAGAAGTTCTATTTCTTTCGGTTTTTTTGCCTTACATTTGTTGTCAGATTCCACACATATTAATTCATATTTTCCTTGTTGAAAATTTTGGGAAATTTCTCTTGATATGTTTGAAATTTCAGAATAATTTTTACATCAGCTTTGCCTAATAATGCAAAACAATTTCTTGGTTCTCTCTTTCCTTCTGTACTTCAAAACCTCATTTTTTTTTTCACTAACTGACCTATTCAGTTGTGAAAACTTCTGCAAAACCTGGTTTTTTTTGGATTTATTTGTATTTTCAGTGACAGAAATCACTTAAAAAATCAATGTCTCTCATATATTCTGAATCCAAATCTTACCAAATAAATTCCATTAAATCCTGCTCATCAAGATCTTTTTAACAACACCAAAAGCACATTCCAATTCCTCTTAAATTTTTAGCTACGATTTTAATTTTCAGTGAAGAAATCATTCAATTTTCAAGAACTTTTGCACTGCAAGTCCTTCGGTATTCAATATTCAAGAACTTTTGCACCACAAGTCCAATCGTCATGGAACCAAGCTGAGGCACCCATCCACGTTGAGAGCTTTCCAAAGACACCAAGAATGTGATCTGAAGCATCCCAGTTTGGTGAATCTCATGAGTACAAACAAAACAAAACAAACAAACAACCTTCCTTCATAGATAGATTACACGTTGATGAATGTTAGTTCACTCAAAATAACTAAGAAAAGAAATTCACACCCTCAAATGTAGCAATCCCATTGGCCTGAAAAAAAAATTCTTCAGGTCTACACATAACTCTATATATGTTGAACATTGAAAATAATGATGCATTTCCATTTTTCCTTTTAATTTCTCACAAACTTACCAAACTCTAATTTACACATTAAATTGTTAGTTCTCTTAAGATAATTAAGAAAATAAAAAATTCAGATCACCAAATCCAGCAATTTCATTGGCCATAACATTTTTTCTACACACAAGCCTATTCAATAACCCTTGTCTGTATACAGACAGGGTTAAATATAGATACCTGCACAACACTAGTAGGTACCCACCCACACCGTAAGAGGTTCTAACAACAGCTCCCCCCAATTTTTTTTTCTTTTCTTTTTTTATTGGCTATACATAGCCAAAAAGCTATATTAAAATTACTAAAAGTGCTAAAATCAAAGTTCTTTTTGGAGATTTCCAATAGCCAGAAATTCAACCAAAATTTACAGAAAAATTTCCAGATTTCTATACATGTTTCAAGAAGGTAGCCAAAAATATAAAAGGACGTTTGTTTAAAAATTGTATATTCATATTTAGCTTGTATCCAAAATTTGGCTAAATCTTCATGTGGAAGATGGATCATCTGGACTTTGGCTACATTAAAAAATTGAGGGAAAAAAAAAAAAACCAAAAAAAACTGCAGGGCTAGCAACCTCCTGAGAAGTAGGAAGGTAAGTAGGTAGGAAATACATAGGTAGGTAGGTAGGAAATACACAGGTAGGTAAGTAGGTACTACATACCATGTGAGGAGACATAGGTAGGTAGGTAGGTAGGTAGGTAGGAAGGCAGGTCCCCCCCCCCTCCCTTTCTCTTCTCTTCTACTGGTCGGTGTACCCGCCCAAGACTGGTTTAAACTTGAGCATCAT
>Ga0209208_10007871_pt1 | contig 14328 bp, 15 predicted proteins | sample S1TSphfallax_3_FD_187694 | JGI IMG/M metagenome (GOLD analysis project Ga0209208, IMG submission 187694) | Host-associated microbial communities from peat moss isolated from Minnesota, USA - S1T2_Fd - Sphagnum fallax MG (SPAdes) (version 2) | ecosystem: Host-associated > Plants > Peat moss >...
AGCAACTCATCAGCCTCTGGGGTTGCTGCCACAATACACAATTTTCAAACCCCTTCAAGACACCATGGATTTGTTCACCACAATCTGCTGAACATCATGCTTTGCAAGATGATCAAAATTCCCAGTAGTTGCACAGAGAGACAGAGAGACTCAGAGAGAGAGAGAGAGAGAGCACACCTGCAGCAGGAGGAACCCCTTGCTCAATGCCAAGCTGCAGAATGGCAGGTCGGAGCTCATTCCGGCTGAGTTTCCCACTATCATCTGTATCCAGTTCTGTGAAGAGAGTTTCTGCCAACATTGCAAATTCGTCCTCATCTTCAAGTAACATCTTAATGGCGGTCCCGTCCAGCACAGACACCAACAGAGGCTCATCTGCTCACAACATCCAATGACTAACATAAGGGGGATCCGTTCGGAAAAATCGAAAGGAAAAACACGAGGAATTCACTTGGAGACTGGATCTTCCAACACGCAGAACACCGAAGTACGTCATCGCAGTAACAACGAAGACTCGAAAACCTACCGTTGCACAAACTACTACTACAAGATTGCCAAAAAAATAAAATAAAAATGATTGGAAAAAGAAAAGATCTTCTCACCATCCAGAGAATCCGCGATCGCCAGCAAGTAATTCTCCAGGACAGCAGCAAATGCTTGCTCATCCACTTCTTGTTCAGAACCTTGGTCGACGACAGCGGTGTCGAAAGCGCGGTCAAGGATTTGAGACTGGATTCTGGCTCCTAAAAGCAGAGCAGCGGCTTCTGCTTCCGCAGCCCGTCGCAACTCAGCTGTTGTCAGATGTCCCTTCCCTCCTTCATCACTCTGTGCAAATCGCTCTTTCGCTATCACATTCCCGTTCGCTAACCCCTCGCGGATCCCAGATCCATCCAGTACATGTATCCCCCCTTCAGGTGGCGCCATTTTGGTCAGCAAACCCTCCCCCTCCTCTTTTCCTCTCTCCCCTCTCTTCCTCTCTCTCCCTTCCTCCCCTTCCCGTCTGTTTTTCCGTCTGTCTGCGTCTGTACTTAACTCTCTTGATCTGGATCCGTTGGAAGATCCGACAACAGCGTTGAGAAGAAACTGGCAATGTTGTGCATTCCCGAAATGATCGCTCTCTTGTACGCAACAGCAACAGCGAGGAACTGTTGCAGCGACGCCGTTGCGATCGGACTTTGAAGAAGAAGACGAAGAAGAAGAAGAAGAAGAAGTTGCAAAGCAGGCGCTCCAAAATACGTACATACATACGTCTGACTGGGGAATGTATATACGTACGTAAGTACGTACGTACTTATGTACGTATACATGTATGTATATTCGTAGTCCCAGTCACAAGTGGTCGTGTTTCTTTTTTTTTCCGAATAATTAAAAAAAATAAATCCCCACCTATTTTGAGGTATTTCATCCCAATAATATCCAATTTTAAAAAAAATTATAATTTGGGTATTATTAATTTTCTTCTTCCAAAATCCTAAATTCTAAATACGTATAAATTCCCAAAACCTCCAGATTTCTACTACTGGACTCCAATGACTTAAGTATGTGTATAAGGATATGGGTATGTGTATGGGTATAAACGTACTTATGCATGAGCGTAGTTACGTATGAATGCATGTAAAAATGTATGTATGTATGTATGTACGCATGCATATTGTGAAACAATAACATACATAAGTATACAATGTATGTATGTATGAATACTTAGTATAGTGAGTTTTCTGATAATGTATGTATGTATGTATGTATGAATATTTAGTATAGTGAGTTTTCTGATAATGTATGTATGTATGTATACAAACACAGGGATGGGTTTACAGTATACGTATGAATATGTGTAGTGAGTTTTTTGGGGTATGTATTTACAAAAAATACAGAAATGGGTATACGGTATACATATCAATACGTATAGTGACTTTTGTGCCTGAGTAAATAAGTATTGTATGTTCAGAAAACATACATATATACATACAGAGTATACATACAGAAATGGATATACTGTATACGTATGAATACGTCTAGGGAGTTTTCTGGGCAAGTATGTAGGTAGGTATTTTTTTCTTACTACTGTACTACTACAAATTTCCCTTCACATAAATTTCCTATTTCCTAAGTGAAGAAGCTCTTGCCAAGTGTCAACAACCCGCCAGAAAAACCTCAAATCAAGGCAACAATCTCGTGCCATGTCAGGGGGAGAGAATAGGGCAATGTTGCCTTGGCTCGTCTGCTGCCGCTTCATGTTCAAAACACACTTACAACAGAAGGCATAATAACAATTATCAAGTTTTGTTGTCACGTTTTTCTTTGCTCGCAAAGAGCAATGTAAAAAAGCTCCTCAACCTACTACTACTTCACAGAGACATGCACAATTTGTTGTTGATTTTGGCATAGAAACACCATGATAGCTAAACTATTGATAGCTACTGGAATCAAATCCTGAGACTAGTCCACAAGCGTTTGCAAGCAATTCTCATTCTGAAATCGCCAATTTCATGCAAATTTCACTTGATGAAACTTGAAACAAGTTTCAGCTCTCATGTCTGAAACCATTGCAATGTGACATCAAGCAAAGAGAAGCTGAAATAATTGAAGAATAAACTTGTGCCTGTATTGTAGGGGCAGACAATTTCTATAAGAACTGAACACTCGGGAGATTTTATCCTCTCCAAAACTGTACACTAATTTTTTTCCCTGTTTGTGGTCATGGGTTTTTACCTCAACTGGAGAAGGGCATTGCGACCACCAAGTGTGAACAAAATTGTTGTAGTTGCATTTAGAAGGGAGTTTGGCAAAGGGGGCAAGTTGACTTGTGAGAGGTGGAAAACCATTTGTATAAGCATGCAGAATGGAATTTGTGTTTGCAGGTCTTGCAGGCGAGGCCAGGTAAAGTATGGTTTGAGGTGTGGATGATGGAATAGCAGATGGGGCATTCTTCCACACCCTCAAACTCGCGATCAACATTCCGTTTCCACATCTGAACTGCTTCTGAGAGTGCTCCATTCTGTCACCAAATATAACACCACACAACTTTCTGTAGGTGAGAGAGAGACAGGAAGCATTGAGCATCTGCTTGTAGAGTTCCAGCAAGACAATGCAAGAACCTGAAGCTTGACACTAGCTGAAAATGCAAAGACTTCCCCCCAGTAACCACTGACATCATCATTCTGTAACAATGTGCAGCATACTCCTGTGAATCCACATACCTGGTTACGAAGAAAGGCTGCCATGGAGAGAATCCACTTCCGGAGTAGTGCCTCACTGATACCAAGGCGCCGGGTGCATTCAACTTCGACAACACGTAGTGGGTAGCAGGCGGGCAGTCGAATCACAATATCCATACCTGCCTCCTCTTTCTTGTAGATAGCTGTGACCTCCCGTAGTGTACGATTTGCACGAATAGAGAGTGCCTCATCTGCAACTGCTGATGCCTGGACCTGCAGAATGTGCACTTTGTATTGCTCATTGACCAGCACTGACTGCAGTATGAAATGAGCTACATAGACAGGAGTTTCAACAGTCCAGGGTGAACATTAAACACATAGCAACCACCATTATTAGCATTTTCAACCACAAATTGCAGCAGCATGGATTCCCATGCGTCTGCTAGAACTAGGAGAACAAAAAACCCAGTGCACAGCATGTTTGTTTATGTCTCTCTCCGACTTTAATGAATGATGATGAGTAAGCCAGTTTGCTATTTGTCAACTAGAGATGCAATACAGAGAATAAACTTTCCAAGCTCCCCCATATTGAAACCAGGAACATGGAGGGAAATGCAAGGGAGAGTCACACCTGTGAGAACTCATAAGCTAAAAGCTGTGGACTGCAATGAGTAGTGGTGAAAGTTTCAATTCCTGAGGCAGTGGATCTGTCACGCAAACCAGTGTACCATATGCGCACACAAGCCGGTAATACCCGTAGCATCAAGCCATAAAGTGCCCCTGACAAGATTGCTAACTCAGCTTCTGTTACAGGCCACAACTCCTGCACAGCAGACTCAACAGAACAATTTGCTGCTGCTCGTGCTGCTGATCCAGTGCTTTCCTTAGCTCCAACAACACGATTCCGCTTCCTTGCACCAGTAGTACCTGACCAGGTACATCCCATGGCATTGAGGGTAAGGCCAGAGAAAAGGAGGAAAAGCATATGTCTTTACTTCCCTATCTGATCCTGTATCTGCATCCTTTTGATCAGAGATATCAACTTGTGTTCTGCCTTTGCTGCATTTTCTTCCCACCAGGATCTGGAAGTTTTAAACAACATAAAGAAACAGATCTTGATGGGGAGGGGCAAAAGACAAACCTGAATTTTGTTCCAAAGGAATATGTTGGAAAAGGCAATCCAGGAATGTGGAAGTTGTGTTAGAATCTTGTGCATACTGCAATAGCCGTTCTCGGGTTCCTGATAGTGCTGGGAGGGTGTGCAGACGCATCAGAAACAGCGACCACCCAAGTAAATATTGGATCTGTTTTGAAGGATAAACATTTCAGTTTGATCAGTAGCTCAATGCCATAAATAGATAGATAAATTCCCAAAAAACTGAGCTTGCAGGTGATGACTACTTCAACAAACAAGAACCCACATCTCCACCTTCTAAGTTACCAAGATCACTGTGGTACAAGGAAAGCAAAAGATGTGCATGGAGATTACAACATAGATACTCTGAATACCAGGTTGTTCCAGGTAAAGCAAGGCACACATACTCGAATAGGTGCAGTCAGAGAAGTTTGAAGAACCAGTGATCCAGGAGTTTCAAGCACTGTGGCAAGTTCAGGCCGGATTCCAGCAGCTGCTGCAGGAGGCACATCACTGTTTGTGGTAGTCTGTCCATTGTCAGCTTCTTGTTCTTCCTGAGCAGAACCTACCACACCCCATGTGATTGCCAGGTGCTGGAGGGGAACAGTTGACAGAAACTGAAAAGCAACCCGCTGCAGACATGGAATTGGGGTGCAGGAAAACAAGAGCGCATAGAGAGCGCTAATGGACCCTTTTCCAACCCCCCACAAGTCTGCAGATCGAACAGCTGATTCCCGGGCTCTGCCAGAGGCACTCAGTGCAACCTCTGCAATAATCTCCCACATGTACTCTTGTGATTCCCGATGCTTAGCTATGACATCTGCAGCTTGTGTTGCACAGACAGAATCAGCTGCAGCTGATTCAGCCAGGCCAGTGGCTAGGAGTAGCCGAAGAATGTCTCCCATTGCATTCCCCTCTGATCTCTCCCAGTTAGCTTCAGTTAATGCAACCATTGAGATTGTTATGGCAATTTCTCCTTCTGCAGCCCTCCGCTCCTTCAAAAGGGAGAAAATGGTGACGGCTGTTGTTGAAAGCTTCACTGACAAGTTCCCCTGCTTCATGATCACATCTTCTATGTCTGCTGCAACTGAATTTTCTGTGAATGACATACTCTGAATTGACAAGTCATTTGGATTAGCCAAGGCAACTCCATTCCTGCTATTTTCAGCTACCTTCAAAATATCCACCACAGCCTCAGTCACCTCCTCAGCATCAACAACTGCAGATGCCAGCCACTTGCCAAGGTGCCCAAGCACAAATCGCCACTCCTCTACTCCAAAGTCTTGCCAGCAATAGGCCACACATGAGGCAACCAATTTGGCTAGTGTCAGCTCTACTGTTTGTTGCCAGTTGACATCCACTAGAGACTCATTTGGCTTTAATCTTTGGAGAGCAGCTTGTGCTGCAGATGATGATACTGCTTGCTGAGAAAACTGCTTCTGCAAGAGCTTCAAAAGGAGGTCTCTCTCATGATCCGTGACATCAGCCAAAGAAGCTGCTACCATAGCTGCAGTACTCCCATAGGGGCTCAAGGGAAAGCACGCCACAACCACTCGCACCCATAGCTCCCCTTCTGTCAATTTGCCAGCACAACCCATGAGTGGAAGAAACTCCCAACAAACACCACAACCTGTAAGCAATTATAATAATCAACACAAAAGGTGGTGAGAAAAGTGAAGGTTGCCCGAGATGGCACATGCACCTGATGCACTAGGTCCAGCTTCTAGAGCAACAAGTGGTGGGCCTGCCAGAGCTTGGGTCAACCAATCGCATACAGTTGTTTGCAGTTGTGTGTCTTCTCCATGGCCAGCTTGAGTACTGGCAGGATCACTGGATTTCTTCCGAAGCACAGGCATCAAAATTGGTAGAACAAATGGTAAAAGCCAAGTGTCACGCCAAAGTGAGGATGAACATATAGGATCCGATTTGGCAACACACTGAAAGAATATCCTCTGAGCATCAGCTTTCCCCCATGGACCATCTCTTCCCAGCAGGCATTCCAATAACATCAACAATCTTGACATGAAGGGACTGTGGCCATGTTCTGCTTCATCTTTGTCACAGTTGGCTACAGCTGGTGGCTGGATCAAAACTTTCTGGTAAGTCAGAGAACCAGAAAACAGTGACTGAAGACAGCTTTCCAGCAGATCCCGAGGTTTCTCACCAATTGATTTTTTTGCACACTCACACAAGAAAGGGACCACAGAATTGGCAGCACTGCCTCTTGGCCACTCCAAGGTGCACAAGAGCTCAACAATGAGCCAGACTCTGGAAGAGCCCGAGCCAGTTTCTGATACTCTTGAAGGGCACCCAGCATACACCCTCTCTGGACCCAGTGAAGTAGCCAACAAATCAGCAAAAGCAGCAACTTGCTTGTGTCTCTCTTCCTGCACAAACACAGACACCTTTACCTCAATGCCAGAATTGCTGAATATGTTTAACACAACAATTGCCCAAAATTGTGGAGATCATACAAACAGTCTATTTGAAAAAAAGCAAATCAAGGCAAGAAGGATAGAAGGACCAACCTCGGTTACTTGAAGTTCTGCTGGAGACCTTAGTATAGGAGGTGAATCATCATCTAGTAACGGAATTTCAGCCCAGACAGGCCAAGACATGCTTGAGGCAAGAGACAAGGATATTGTTTCCTGAATCTCATCATCTCCAATGCAGAAATAGTCCACCAGTTCGGACACCCAACCGGCACAAATAGCTGCAGTGAAATGAGACCTTTCAAAAGTTCCGTAGATGACTGCATGCCTCACACATTGGATCAAAATGTAACGCACGCGCTGTCTGCTTAGTGAACTAAATCTGTGACAAATCAAGGGCAAAGCTTGTTGGCGCACTGTTTGCAAGCATCTGGTCAGGGAAGCTTGACTCTGTTCCAATTGAGTGAACAATTCAGTTCCCTCTGCTTCTCTCCTTATGACAGTCTCTTCATTCGCAACAGAAAGGGATAAACTAACTTCATTTATGTCTCCATCTTCTTCCAATGAATCCTCTTCAGATTCATGTCCCTCTTCTCTTGCGTCTAACATTTTTCGCCTGGACCCTGAAAAAGCCCAATCTAGGCAGAATAATGCAGACAAAACCTGATACCCAATTTGAGATTCACTTTCTACATATGTAACAGAGGTGACTGAGTTCTTAATGACTTCTGTTGAGGCCATTGCCAGCTCAAAAGCCTCTACTGTCAAATCTTCACTAGTCTGAGCATTAGAAGTGCCATCCACAGGTCCACCAGAAAGGATATACAAAGGTGCAGCCTTGGCCCATTGCAGGTGAGAGGCATGCAGAATGGTGAGCATATGTTGCAGTAGCTGTTCAAGAATGCACACTGCAGCCTTGCAGGAAATAAGGGGGTGATGTTCCTCCTCATTATGACCAGTTTCTCCCAGCAAAGCCCTGCAGACACACAACTCCAAGACTTACATATTTAATCAACCATGTATGTAGAACCGCAGTGTTTTGTGCTAGGTTGAGATCTATTGGCACCTGCAAGAAGAACATATGACACTTCTCACCATCACAAGGACTGGTAACCTTTAACATGAAGGTTTCCAATGCCAGTTTCATGGATCAAACCAAACAAACACCATGGATGTCACAAGCAACATGTAACCATCCAGGCTCTCTCCTCATCTCTCCTAATTATAACTATTCATTATTTTGCAGTTAAGCATTCATCTAAACTGATTGCTACACTTGTATCTATGTGTTCAACAGTGCATCTATAGACCCAAATGTCTCCCATTGGAGTTCTGTATATCTCCACATTCCTCCACTTTTTTCACAAGTCATCAAATGCCACTGCATGATTAGAACTTACATGATCATCAGGCACACAAGCAGAAATGGCATAGTAAATGAAGGGAAGGTAATATACAAATGCAGTACCTTAGAAGACGCAGGCATGCTGGATGGGGCAGTTGCTTGCTATGTGCAACTCTGATAGCTGCATCATCAAATCTTGGAGAATTCCAGTCCATGATAGCAGTCTTTTGATCCTTGTTTGCTGTGAGTTGACCCCACCTCTCTCTCATTTTCTCTACCAGGGTGGCTAAAACTGCAACTTGAGCAAACTTATCATGGGCTATGTCTCCCTGTTCATCTGTCTCTCGTTCCCATTCAGTGACATACGCAAGTGTCACATCCCACTCTCCTCGAAACTCATCTGTTTCAAGAAATGATAGCAGAAGCTCGATCTTGGGTGCTGTCAATTCATTGTTCTCAGTTAAGCACCATGGGAGAAGCTCACATTTATAAAACTGTAGAACACCGTATGTTGCAGAATCCTTGGTAGAAGCAAATGCAGGTGTTCCATAAAGAGATGTAAGTTGTGCAAGAAGGCTTATGGCTTCAGGGTGCCCCTGCCATGCATAACAGCTTAAGCCTTTCAGTACTCTCCCACACAAAAACCAAAGGTTCCCAAAAGGGAGTTGCTAAAGATCAGCAGTTTGAACCCAACACTGCAAGCTAACAAAGAAAGTTAGCAAACTTACTGTTGATTTTATTACTGAAAAAGTCCTTGCCACAAAAGGCTGGACAGCATCCTGCAACGGCCAGTTTTTTCTTCTCACACCAGCCGCTGACTTCTTTTCACACAGCAAATGAAAGAACCTAGCAATCCGATGGACCCGCTGGTCATTTCTTGCTGCTACACTTCCAGACTCTTCAATGATATTCAGGCACAATGTGTGGAATTCTGGCCAAAAAGTGTCTAGAACTCGATTCTCATGGCTAGAAAGTGCAATAATGATGTCAACTATGGTACTGCCCACTTCAAGCAGAGACCAGTCATGGGTTGAAGAAGTCAATTTCTCCCTTCCTTCATACTCGCTTCCTCTACTGGGGGCCACAGTGACTGGAAGAGTTGAGTCCAGTTGCTGATTCACACCATCCTTATCTGCTTTGGAAACCGGATGACTCTGGTGAGTCATGTGTCTCACTTTGTTGCGGGGCCACTCAACTTGTAAACCCATGTAATCATAACACAAAATCTTCAACAACACTTCATGGACTAGAAAATCCTGGAAATCCTCAACTTTGACCCCTTCTTCCACTGCATACCTGCAGCGTCCAGATGAAACAAAACCTTCAAAACACTTGAACAGAGAAAAGAGTGCAGTTCTTTGACAGAAAAGGCAATTTTCCACCGCATACCCCAACTCCAGCAGACTCGTCTCCAATAAGTTTGTCCACACAGACAAGAAGTGACCAGACAACTGTATAGACAGCAATATATGCTATGTTAAGCAATACAAAATAGTTGAAGCACAGATCTCAGCAATAGTGCCACTTATGTAATGCAAAAGTGCAAGACCCACCTTTTGACATTCCTGAGCACCCAGACAAAACATTCTTGGAAGCCCTTTGAAAGAGCAAGCCGATCTGATGATGCTACTGCACTATGGCCCTGCCATAGGTTGTTGAAAAACTCAGTGAAGAAACCTTGAGCTGGAGCCATGTGAATTGGTGGAATGAGGGCAAGAAGAGGAAGAAGGTTAGGATATGAGATTTGCTGTGACCCAAAACATTGATGTTCTAGAAACCCCCAGAGCTTGGGGAGCACAGCTTTACGGATGCATCCAAATCCCCAGGCATGAGGGAATCTCTTTGCAAAGAGTAGGACCATATCCCACATGGATTGATGACAAGCTGCATCCTTTTCCCCCAAGGCTCCCAGCACAGTGCCCACAATCGTCTCAAACTTTCCATACTCTGCAAAAACCTGTGGGATGTGCTGGATGCAGGCCCGCACTGCCTGATAAGAGGCTGACCGAACCTGAGAGCTGGGTGATTTCAAAAAACTCTGGAGCAGCTTGTGGTTGGAACAAAGGGTTGAAGCAGCTTCTTTTGCTGCTTCTCGTGCCTTACTTGCAGTATCAGACACCAGATCCCCATCTGTTATCCCTTCTTGCATGGGTGCAGCAGTTCCACCCACTAGAACATCAAGTGTGGCTGCAAGTGCAAGCAGAGAAGATGACAGAACCTGCATAGAAAACCATATGTAACAACCATTAGCTCTGATCCTGTCCATGAATTTGCTGTGTCTCTTCCTCCAATCCTTCCCTTTGTGACAAATGCACACATCATCAACGAAAGAATGAGGATATCCAACAACTGATGAATGTTGCAATTCTTAAGATGCTCAAAATGTGTGACTGCATACTACATCTAGGCACATATACCCAGCCAATAATCATCAGATCTACATGCCATGGGCTGTGAGGTCTAATGCATCCCTATCAAGGTTTATTGCACGAGACAAAAACATGTAGTGCTCTGAAGAGCTTCACTCACCCTTTCATGCTTCTCTGAAGCTTCCTCAGGTGGGGTGGTGGTATCTGAAATGGTTGCAGGAGTCAATTTCAGATTCTCATCCAAATGAGAGATAGTATCGTTGAGACAGAAAATTAGTACCTCCACCCTCTTCTTTTGCCCTGGAAATGCTACCTGCATGCATCCCATCATCTCTTTACTACTGCTAACAAGCACCACAGAAAGGCTGAAAGGATATTCTTTTAGGTGAATTTCCCAGCCGACCCTAGGTGTTGGCATAATGCTAAGCTTGGCATTCAGATTCTTCAAAGATTTGTAAGTGAGGGTTTGATAATATGGTTTGAGAGTACAGATGACTACTGTGAGAAGAGGGGGTGAAAACCCTGATACTTACCAATTTCCTGAAGAGCCTACAGCTTTTCTACTGAATATAGAATCCTAGTCAGAACTGCAAAACAAACGCACAACTGGGATCAGACTGAGAAGCTCCTCACTTGAAAGGAGCGTTGGGCAGCTTCTGCAACTTCACGAGAAGGATCAAACTGAGCAACCCACCATGCCCCCATCAATGATTTCAGATGAGGAGCCAATCCTCTCCTGTGACAACCCCATAGTCAGTAGTTTTGTTTAGTTCTCTCTGGAATGCTACACCTGCAGCTAGACCTCCAGTCAGACTTTGTGGAATGGAAAAAAAAAATGTAAACTACAAATTACTCCCTGCAACTATCCAGCAACCATGCAAAAGAGAGCATGTATGTATGCAATAGAGACTCATATAGCCAGCCAATTGCACTATAAAATGCCACTCTTTATTTCTGTTCCTTGTTCTAAACACTCAGATCCTCTGGACCTTAACTACCTTGCAACCTCCCAACCCAAACCAGGAGCAATCCAAAAGAAATGTGTCTTGCAAGCAGACTCTAAATTACCCAACTCTTCAATCAAATATCATGGTCTGCATTCACACAGACAAGGAGAAGGAAGCAGACCCGATTGTGGAGGCAAGATCAGCCATTGCAAGATGGGTACTCTCTCGCACCTGTCGATTATTGTCCACCACCAGCCTCTTATACTCAAACACCTGTACAAGGCAATTGCTTAAAGTCAGAACCAATGTCCTCAGATAAAAATTGATAGGGTCAACAGTCTGCACAGCCAAAAAGTAATATTTCTGGTAGAGCTTGCAGTTATGAAGAGCACTGAAGCAGAGTGAGGTCAAGAGATCCTGAAGAGTCTTGAACATCAACAATGGGGCACCTTAAGAAACTCAACCAAAAAACAAAATTTGAACCATTGTTGGACATGCATCCTACTGAAATCACATTAGGAAAAAGAAAGAAGGAAACACAAGGTACATAGGTTTGTTGTCTCAAAGAGAACATGAGTGAATACCCAGTTGATCAGAAGTGGAGAGAGCTCATTGGCTGTATGGTCCTTGAAAAACTCCCTCAGTGCTCCAAGTGCCTTGAGCTACAGTGTTCAACAACCAGATCAACTCTCCCCGTCCATTTGTCATGCATGAAACTGTTCGGTTGTTGGGCTCATGTGTCTACAATCAAAGGACTACAAAAAGATAGTATACTAGAAAAGTAGCTGAAGGTGAAAACTGACCTTGGTTATTGGATCTTTTTTCGAAAGCCTCCTCAGATGCAGCGCTGCTTCCCCATCAACATCCTGGAGGAAACCATATTTTTAGTATGGTTCAAAAAAGAAAATTGCAACAAACTTCTTCATAAGGACAGAAAAAAGAAAAATTGGGATCCAAGATCCCCAGAGTCAACAATCATGTGTGTGGAGGATGCATACAAGTCCAATCACTGATTCTGATGTGCAAAAGTAGGAGTAGAGAGAAAATCTGATGCACAGACGTAGAAGTGACTGGCAATCTGATTACAATCTGATCTGCAGAAGTAGGAGGGGAGAGAGACAAGGGGAAAAAATAATGCTTCTACCATACCAAGGAAACTTCCCCTTCAAATGGAGATGCTGTATCCACACGTGAACTGCCAACATAGCCTCCAAACCCAACAGATGCTGCTGCTCCAGGTGCCTGGAGTAGTGATGCAGCCAAGCTGTGCACACACAAAGCAAAAAAAACCACCACAACCAGAACAACATTAAGACCATAATCATCATGTCAACTGTGATTATCATCTCCCATGGTGATAATCCACCTCTGTACAAAACATGATTAGGGGTTGTGTACTAGTACCCAACATGATTAACATCCTCTCAGTTCATCTGCTTTTGAACAAAACATAATTAGCACTCAAAGGTTTACAACCGTGTATTGGTACCCGACATGATCAACATCTCTCAGTTGATCTGCCTTTGTACAAAACATGATTAGGGATCAAAGGCTTGCAATTGTGAATTAGAGCCCAACATGATTTACATTCTCTCAGTTGATCAACCATTGTGCAAAACACCATTAGTGATGAAAGGTTTACAACTGTGTATTAGTATCTGACATGATCAACATCTCTCAGTTGATCCACCTTTGTAAAAACATGATTAGGGATCAAAGGTTCACAACTGTGACAAGATTAACATCTCTCAGTTGATCTGCATTTGTAGAAAACACAATTATGGATCAAAGTTTTACATGAATAACATCTCTCAGTGGATCTGCCTTTGTACAAAACACAATTAGGGACGCAGGCTTCTAGACTGTGTGTGTTAGTAGATGACATGATGATTACCATCTCGCAGTTGATCTGCATTTGTACAAAAGACATGATTAGAGATGTTACAAGTGTAACATGGAGACAGATTCATAGTGGAGACATTTAAGAGGGATAGGAAGAAGAACACAATGGGAATGAATCTTTGAGCTCTGCTTTAGCTTCTTCATCTTTCTAGTTTCAGATCTGGTCTTGTGTCTGTGCAAGGAGAATTTTGTGGTTGTCGCTCTCTCAAGAAGTTTGAGCAATACTAACATTCTTCTTGGAGCATAGTGTTGCTCAACAAAGAGTGACTGGATTTTCTCTAGAGTATAGAACAGCGAAGCTCATATCTACTGCACAAAAAGAAAGAATTGCTGAATTTTCTCCTCTTCTGTTTGGTTTTGTTTGTTTGTGTTTTTTTGTTGATGTGCAAGCAAGAAAAACACACTCCTCTACTCTGTGTGTTCCTCATTTCCCTAATCTCTCAATGGCAAAAATGATGCACAAGCAAGCTCTGTTTGTTGTTGCAAAACACTGGCTATAATTGTTTTGCCAATACTTACAACAGTGGTTTGTTGTAGTTGCAACAAACAACAACAGCAGATGATACATCTCTGACTGAGAGCTAGCATTCGTGAAGCAAGTTTTGTATGTCTTCTTCTCCTTCTTTCTCAGGTGTGTGTGATTTCTTCCTTCCCGGAGCAACAAAACCTCACTATCTGAATCCTATCTGAACAAGGAAGGAAGGAAGGAAGGAAGGAAGGAACAGGGAGAATTTCTCCCAGATCTTCTTCAAGCATGAAACAAAGATGCAACCAAGACAATCTCCCAGAGATTTTCTGAGAACAACAAACAAACAAACAAACCAAGAGCAAAAACAGAAGGAGACATGAAGGATAGATCTTTTCCAAGAGCTTGAAGAGAGAAAGAGAGATTCATCAGAGCAGAGAGATCCCAACAAAAAACCTGCTACTAGAAGGCCGCGACTTGCTGCGAGCTGGATCCCCCTTCGCTCGTCCCATCGCGCACACTAGTTTCTTCTCTCTTCGCCAAGCTAAAATCTTTCTCAGTACGGTGTTCTCGCAAA
>Ga0209208_10007872_pt1 | contig 14328 bp, 19 predicted proteins | sample S1TSphfallax_3_FD_187694 | JGI IMG/M metagenome (GOLD analysis project Ga0209208, IMG submission 187694) | Host-associated microbial communities from peat moss isolated from Minnesota, USA - S1T2_Fd - Sphagnum fallax MG (SPAdes) (version 2) | ecosystem: Host-associated > Plants > Peat moss >...
ATGATTAAACGTTGCGAAGTGTGGAATATCGCTAGGGTGGACGGAGACTGAGCGGGTCGCAAAGTTTTCTTTGTGGTATATGTCGCAAAAGTGTTGCGATGATTGTAAAGTACATTATAAATTAGCAATGGGTGGTGCACCACAAGGTGCGATGCGTGTCGCATCGCAAATATGGCAGGTTGTTTTTGCTTTGCAAACCCTTCAGGTTTTTTGTTTGGCCTTTCGCAAAAAGGCACAATATGTAGTAGTGCAACTATCAAACTTTTCATTGCATCATCATATCTCTATTGTTTATGAATCTATTTTGTCAAGTTTTAGTTATATCATAACTTTGTTGGTCATCTTCAATTTGTTTTGTCAAATTTCAATTACATTTTATTTATGTGTGAATGTGAATACTACAAGGGACAACAAGAAAATCACGTAATGCCACATACCACTAGCGATACACAACAATGAAAAGTTGAGCAAGTTGTTTAGGATGTTACTATTACCAATGGTGGTGTGTTACTCAACATCCACACCATATTGTTGCCCAAAAAATTAAACAAAGATAGTAAGGGTGAGATGGGTAGCAACATTTCCCAAAAAGATTAGTTTAATCAAATGCTTAGTTGAATTATTAAAAATAGTGCATTTTCTAAGATGGATTTTTTATTGCATATCATTAGTAGAAAAACTCATATTTGCAACTTCAAATGCAATTAAAATCTAGTTGTAAATCACTGATGTAGTTAATTTTTCCAATAATTGCATAAGTTTAATCGCAACCAACATGTAATTGCAAATATGATGTAGTATGTCATCAACACAATGCACATACATGAGGTATACAATCAACCATATATTTTTCCAATTAACTATCACAATGTGCAACTTTCATATTAACCAATTACACATTGCCACATGGCATAATGCTCAAATTTTAGATTTTGTTAAGAATATTGCTTTCCAACCAATTTTTATTTATTCAAGAGTAGACTTCGCCAACTTTTGGTGCCGAAAAATGGAATCCAATTTTGCATTGGTTCTTAACTTTTGATGCCAAAAGTTGAAGACAAAGAACATAAAGCTCATGGGATTCAACTTTCAATGCCAAAAGTTGAATCCCAAAAGCATAATGCCTTGGGTCTTCAACTTTCAATGTCAAAAGTTAAAGCTTGAAAAACCATGGTTTTTGATCTGCAACTTTCAACCTTGAACATTGATGCCTCATTCATTGAATCCCTACTTTGATATGTTCATATGGTTTTTTTTTGTTTCTTTGATGACAATTAGTTTGATCCTGAAATTTTTCTTCATTCATTTGGTCTAATCCTTCTTGTAAATATTTTTATTTTGTAGGTGTCTTCTCAAAACAAGGTTTTAGGTGACATACCAACTAATCTCCCTATTCCCAACATTTTTGAGTTGTTCTCCTTCATTCTTCAATGGAACAAGCATGCGGATAATTTCATCAAGTCCATTATGGTTTTTGCTAATAGATTTTTGTTTCATAAAAAAGTTGTCATTATGATGCATGTAGATGACCTATGGGTGTTGAAGGAAATTCGTTAGGTCCTTGAAAAATATTAGTTAAAGGTTTGCATGAAGTGGATTATTGTGAACTTTATTCCGTAATTGAATAACAAGGATCCATCTTCTTAAGTATCGTCAAATTCACTTTAGGTATGTTTATAGACTCAAAATTCTCTCAAATTTTAGTTTGACTTGACTTTCTACCTATTTCTTGTAAATTCTTATAAGTTTTGTCACCCTTCTTGTGAAAGATCCAACTCTTGGGGCCGTGTTTTCTTCAATGTTTTAGTTCTCTAGCCTTTTTATCGAATTGGTTGAGTGTTGCAACCCTAACATTGGGTTTACGACAAAATGTGAAGCATAAGGGCCCATAAGGGAGAATGCAAGGGATGAAGCCCAATGATTCCCAAGTGCACTCCCACTTTGGGAGTTACATTTATGGGAGAGTTACAAATGTTTAGAGCCTTGGTTGAAAAAGCAAACAAATGCCAAATTGGGCCCCCAAGATATCATTAGAAAGGTGTTGAAACGTAAATATTTAAAGTTCCCTGGCATTGTTAATTTAGACTTAATTTGCATGAGTTATGATCAAAAGAAGGGGCATGAGTCAAATTGGGAATTTGACTGTTGACCACAAATCCCTTGAAAGAAGGGCTCAAATGAGGTCCGATTGGACTGTGTTATACACTGTTGGAAAAATATTTTCAAGGGCTATAAGATATTGTGCTCACACTTTCAAAAAAGACTTGATTTGAGAAAGATATAAGCGTCTAAATTTTTGGGACAACAAAAGTTCTAATTTTTGGACTCTCATTTGGAATCCCAGGGGAAAGTGTCATTTGGAGAGGCATAAAGTATATTATAGGGAGGGGAGTGGTGCTTCCTCCCAAAGGTTGTAGGCCGTGTAAAGCTTGTCCATGAGGTTGTCCCCACTAAGTTCGTCGCACCATTTTTATTTGAATTACACTAACCGATTTTTTTTCTTAGTTGTGCAAGTTGATCTCATCTTGAACTTTCAATTGTAAATTTGTCCTAGTCCCATCTCACAACTCCAACACACCTTCCTACCGCTGAAGTGTTGCGAATTAGGGAGTGTGCCCTAACTTTCTTTATCTTCTAGTGTTTCACCTAAGACCCACCTTTGGGTCTCTTCAGGAGTTTGGGTGTGCGTCAAAAAATGTTGATGAACATCGGAAATAACAACCCAACTTCGAGGTCAAGGACCAAGTTTGGCTTCAATGACAACATATCAACACAACAAGGCTATTAGAAAAATTAGATCATCAAAGGCTAGGTCCATTCCTCATTCGCAAACAATCAATGTTATGGTCTTCCAACTTAAATTTATAGGTTTTATGAAAATTCATCTTATGTTTCATGTTTCCTTATTGGAACCTTACCACACATTTATTAATCCAATAAAATTTCATGATCCCTTTTCCACCTATTGAAGTGGATGATGGTGAACAAGAATATGAAGTGGATGACATTTTAAATTCAAGGATTTATAATCGTCAAATCTAATATCTTGTTCATTGGCATAGGTATGATGTGAGTGGATGCATTTGGAAATCAATAAAAAACTCATCAAATGCGATGAAGAAGGTTCATAAGTTTCATCAACGATATCCAACAAACCCAAGTTCGTTCCTCGTGGAACTTATCACTAGAAGAGGGAGTGATGCCATAGATGCCAACGCCATGAAGTTCATCCATGACTTATAATGAAATTGCACCTAACTTTTAATTTAGTTTTAGTTCGCTTTCAAGTAACTTCTAATTAAGTTTCAATTCACTTTTAATTATTTTTTAATTAACTCTTAGTTCATTTTTAGTTAATTTTTACTTCACTTTTAGTTAATTCTTAATTAACTCTCAATTCATTTTTAGTTGAGTTTTAATTCACTCATAGTTCACATGACGCGCCCCCAAGTTCCTTGTTAGTCCCAAAGAAGGTCCAACTATGTCAAATTGCAGAAGTAGATGGAACTTGGTGCCGCTCCCAGCTTCTAGCACTAAAGGGGGGTGAGAGGGGCGTGCTGAAAGCTCTGGGATTAGATTAGGAAGAGGGACAACTTAGTTAGCTACTCAGTCCTGCATCAAAAACCAACCATGAGTTGGTTAGTCTTCATTCTGGATCTCCTTTGGTGTTGGGACAAGCCACGGGCAACACATATTCACTTGACTCACCATGGCCGGGACTCAGGGGAAGCCACCACCTTCCCCCATATAGTATTCTCTGCGTTCGCTCGTGGAGGCTACATCCGAATGACACTTTTTCTTGGGGCTTTGGACAATCATAACTTCTCGCCCCGATCTTCGATCGGGATGAGGTCTAAACCAATCTTGTAGCTTTCCTTGAGAGCTTTTCAACGACGTATCAGACTCCCCCAGCGCACGTCGGGGTTGGGTCGATTCCCGACTTTTAGTGGTCGGGAGTCAAACTGCCAATTTGACTCCTAGCCCTTCTTTCGACCATAACTTGGGCTATAGATGTCCAAATGGCTCATGCGAGGCCAATTTTGAACATCTACAATTCAAGACCTTTCCAACGGTATAAAAAAGACTTCAATGCGAGGTGTTTTGACCTATGCAATCGTCTTTTGAGTTTTTGAAAGTCCCGGAGGACTCTAAACTCCCATTTTCGGGAGTGTGAGTGGCGAGCTCACACTTCCCTCAAAGTGGGGTTGCGACATCACACATGGGTGCTCATGGTTGCACATGGATCAACATAGGCCACATGTAGGTTGGAAGTTTTTTGAAAAAAATCCTTGAGTTAGATGCCCAATGGGTATAAATAAAGGTAGAATTCCCCATTACCTTCAATCTATTTAACATTAATTTTGGGTACATTTTCTTGTTAGAACATTTTATTTTTGTTATTGCAATAAATTTTTATTCAAATCTTATCTTGCACATGTGTTTTAGTTTCATGATTTGGGATTTAAAATTAAGTCAACCTTTTATTCATGTCCTTGGGAAATCTTATTGTATTGGTTGTCTTTGTGCCCATGACACCAATGGATGTACAATTAACTCTTGGAAATTCAAACACCCCAAAAATGAATATCTTGGAATCAATTAATCAATAGACATACATTTAAACATATGCAAGCTACATATACAATGTAAACAAAAAATTGTCACAAATTTAACAAATTTCAACATTTGTTCAAGTTTGATGCATGATGGTGGACATTTGGAAGATATTTTTTAATGAAATGTTCATTCACAATTTGGGTTCCAAAGAAAGGAATAAAGAGTCCAACATTTTCTTAGGGCTATTTTTTTAAAATGACATTTAGATGAAATAAATTTGAATGAGAAAATTTGAATATTCCAACATAAGATAATTCATGTGGTGCTAATGATTTTTCAAATGATTAAGCATCAATATTTTGGTTTTCAAGTAAAAATGTATAAATGATCAAAATGAACCTCTATGGACAACCAAACATGTTTTTTTGCATGATTATTTCATACACATACAACATGTGCTTAGAGCTGAAAAATTGGATTTCATGAATATAAACAACTAGGAAATTTGTATAATTATTTAAAAACCCTTGCAACCATTTGGTTCAAAATTTCAAGCTTTAAAAATTTTGACATGATTTTTCTTTCATCAAGTTTACCCAATGAACATGTACGTGCTTTATGATAAACATGTTTTTCTTGTACAAAAAGTTTGAAATCATTTTGTATGATTTTATACATTCTTTTTTAATATTAAAAAATGAGTTTTAAAAATAATATATTAATTTAAAGATGTCAAAAAGACATTTACATAATATCCAAACTATTTTTTACAAAATTTATTAATACAATAAGACATCATTTTATCTATTACAATACAAAATCCATTGTAATTGTTATCATTTAAATAAATAAAAATCCAAAGTTGAACTTGAAAGTCTTTTAAAAATTAAACATTGCTTTTTGGAACCCTAATTGGGAATGAACCTTGAAAAGTTGCAACAAATGATGGTTTATATCAAAACCTATCATTATATATGTTGTGGAATTGGTGCACATATTAATGATTGAATTGTTCGATGGAATATTATTTTGATTTGTAAGGCTTCTAAGCATCATTAAAATCATAATAAAAAGATTACAAAATACTAAGTTTAATGATAATTTGTCCTTGAAATTTTACACATATAAAAAGGCAACCATAAGGAACGATATTTGTCCTTAAAACTTTCAAATGTTTTTGAAGTCATGGAGTTCACATCATATGATTTTAAAATTTTATTCATTTATATATTGTGTTATGATAATGTTGATGATAATGAACTTTTTAGCTTATAAAACGTTATTCTGTAAAAATGTGCTTGGGTTAAATGTATTTTTAATCATTTGACAACAATAACTGAAATTTATAAAATAAATCTTAAAAATAAAAAATGTTTTCAAATATAGGTTTTTTAAAACATATATAGAATTATTGGTGTACATTCCAATTATAGGCACAATTACAAATCAATTGAATATTCATTTTTTGTATAAAATATTTTAATTTTGAAACCTAAATCAATTCTATACAATTTGTAAAATAATTCAAAATTACCAAAATATTACATGTTATTCCTCTCAACATTACACATAATTCCAATTACGTTTGATAAATGAGGCTTTTGGAGTGCATTTAATTGGCCAAGAGATGTAGGTAATTCTTGCAACCTCGAACACCCTCCTAAATCAAGCTTTTGAAATGCATTCAATTGGCCAATAGATGTAAGTAATTCTTGCAACCTCGAACACCCTCCCAAATCAAGCTTTTTGGAGTGCATGTAATTGGCCAATGGATGTAGATAATTCTTGCAAGCTAGAGCCACCCCCACAAATTAAGCTTTTGGAGTGCACACAATTGTCCAATAGATGTAGGTAATTCTTGCAAGTTAGAACACCCCCTCAAATAAAGGTTTTGGAGTGCATTCAATTGCCCAATAGATGTAGGTAATTCTTGTAAGTTAGAACACCCCCTCAAATAAAGGTTTTGGAGTGCATTCAATTGCCCAATAGATGTAGGTAATTCTTGCAATTTAGAACAGTTGTTCAAATGAAGGTTTTGGAGTGCATTCAATTGGCCAATAGATGTAGGTAAATCTTGCAAGCTAGAATACCCCCACAAATGAAGGTTTTGGAGTGCATTCAATTGGCCAATAGATGTAGGTAATTCATGCAAGCTAGAACACCCCCACAAATCAAGGTTTTGGAGTGCATTTAATTGGCCAATAGATGTAGGTAATTCATGCAAGCTAGAACACCCCCACAAATCAAGGTTTTGTAGTGCATTCAATTGGCCAATAGATGTAGGTAATTCTTGCAACTTAGAAGACCCCAAATGAAGGTTTTGGAGTGCATTCAATTGGCCAATAGATGTAGGTAATTCTTGCAAGCTAGAACACCCCCTCAAATGAAGGTTTTGGAGTGCATTCAATTGGCCAATAGATGTAGGTAATTCTTGCAAGCTAGAACACCCCCTCAAATGAAGGTTTTGGAGTGCATTCAATTAATCAATCAATGTGGGTAATTTTTGTAAACTTGAACACCATGATAAATTAAGCTTTTGGAGTGCATTCAATTGGCCAATCAATGTAGGTAATTCTTGTAAACTTGAACACCTCGATAGATTAAGCTCTTGGAGGCTAATATGTATAAGTAATTTTTTCATATCAACATTTATTGAAGAATCAAGGTTGTCGATTACAAAATCAGAAATAGTTTGTAGATGATTACATTTTGTCAAATCGAGTACTTGTAAACGATAACATTTAAACAAACTACTTGGCAACTTTTGGATAATGCATTCTTGGAGACATAACCATCGAAGGTTATTCAAATTTCGACTTTCGATGAAATTTTCCACCGTAGTTTGTGAGGCTTTTGTTAGGTCAAACAACCTAAGGTTGTGAAATTCTTTTGATCCATTTTGGAATAATGAAGGCAAATTTTCACATTTTTTCAAAGATATGCCTTCTAAATTTTCCCTCACCAATACCTATCACATTCAACAAAGTACAAATAACTATCAATATGAATAAACATAAAACTTCATTATGATGCCATGTTTTGAAAGATACAAATATTACATATTCTTTAAAATTAAAATTCATGGTTTCATTTAGAATTTCGACAATAAAATATAACGTAAGATTGATTTAACACATGTTGTTCAAACCTGATTATTTCGCAAATATATATTTGGTTTCCATATAAATCAATTCGTTGTAACTTCCATTGCAATATTTCGACCCATGTCTTGTAATTATTCATGCATGTATAAGCCTCCATCTTCTGCCCATTTGATTAAAGATCTATCTTTCAAATTTTGTAATCCAAGCATAGGGCTACATGAATCATTTCCATTCCAATACACTCGACAAAGTGTACTTTTGTTGAAACTAACCAAAAAACAAGCAATATCCAAAAACATGTTTTGATGGTCTTTATCCAAGTGGTCATAAGAAATTCGTAATGTTGTCCAAAGCACTTCATCCTTAGAACCCCTTATTATATTTTTCCCATTTTTCAATGTGTGCAATGCATCTTTCCATACTTCCAAATTGAAATACCATGCAAATAAGAACCCAATACTTCAAGGCTTAAAGGGAACCCCTCACAAGCTTTTATAATTTCCATAGAAATATTTTTGATATCATTTGTCACATGATTTTCATGTTTGAATGCATGAAACATGAAGAGTTCCCTTGCTTGTTCTTCCTCCAACAATGTCGTGTCCATTTTTGCGGACTCCTTTACATGATATTTCAAGATTTGCCAATTTTGACAATTTACAAGTATTTTGCTCTTGCAATTTACATCAATGGCATCCTTGTCAATAAGAAGTTGTAGCAAGGCTCCAAAGTTCTCCATCTCGCCAACATCATCCAAACCACCAAAACTTTTTTTGATATCATGCATTCCTTGATTTGATCAAGGTCTTTTTTTTCCAAGTCTTCATCCTTGCATAATGCTTTATCACACAAATCATGTAGAAGTTGTTTTTTGACATTCTTGATGTCTTTTGATTTCACATCCTCCAAGAAGCTAGATTTGTCATATTGGTTGTGGAACAAATGATACAATTTTTTACTCAAGGTGGTCTTCCCAATCCCACCCATTCCAATTAATGCAATCATAGATTCCTTTTGAAACAAACAATTTATAATGTTTGCTTTATCTTCCAATGCCACTTCATAACATGGCAAATGTTGCACAAGTCTTGTGTTTTGTTTTTGTCAAAGTTCATAAACAAATTATTTGTTATTTTAAAGAATGGATAATATAACCTTAACAAATATGGCATGCAATTTACGTGATATGATATAATGTCATAATAAAATTATATGAACATACAAAATTCCAAGAGGTAAAATCAATGTTATTTACCTTCATAAAAGTTTTCAAATGTTCCAATAGTATGGAATAGCTTGGATGGTCTTTTGTTGGTGGCTTGCAAATTGTCAAATGATTAGCATCTTCAACTAGGTAATTGTTATGGTTTGGACAATCGAGTAGCTAAAGCCATTGGCATTAAAATTCCCTATACATGTGCAAAAATTATTTTAGTTGAACAAATAAGGGAAAATCTGAGACAATTTCACAACTAATGTTTGTAGTTTCAAAAGTTATTGAAAAAACCAACATAAGTTTTTATAACATAAAAAATGTTCAACCATGGAACTTAGTTGGATAATCAATGTGTTTAAATGAAAATCTTACCCATTTATTGTCAATAGGTAATCCTTCACCAAATGCATAGATGTTGAGGTCTTTGCAAATAGCTTTGGTAAAGTCCACTGAAAGTTGTTCCATCTTTAGGTTGAAAGATTTCATATTTTTCAAAATACATGATCGGGTTATATCTTTGGTGATTTTTTGACATTGCCATTTGAAATATTTTGATAGATTTTGGGTACCACCAGCATGTGGTACACTATAAAACACCACGCCTTTAAGATTGTTCAAAAACAATTCACAATATTTTTGTACTTTAAAATCAAAATCATTCATTGGCCTTTGATACACATGTTTGCGGGCTTCAACCACCAAGCTTTTGAATATAAAACCTCCGAAACTATAAGCAACAATCGCCACCAGTTTGTCCCAAAGCATTTGATAACTACAAAATGCACCAAAATCCATCAATAACATTTTATATGTTAATGTACATGTGTTCAAAAAATGACAACATCATATATTGTATTTGGTGCAATTTGTCAATATTTAATAAAACAACATAAGCCATAAATCAATAACAAATTTGTTTGTAGGTGTTTTTCCATTTTTCATAGATCTTCATTAATTTACCTATACAATGTTCCGACCATGTTTGGGTTAATAAGTTATTATGCACAAACATGTAAGCATTTACTTCCATGTGTTTATGTACAAATCATTTTTTATGTGTTACAATGAAAAATATATTCAAATATTAGAATGGAGAAAATAAGAAGTAAAATATACAAATTTTGAAATTAAATATAATTACAAAGTGGATTCAATTTTTGTAAATTATATATGTAATTGAATTTAGTTTGATTGCTAAAAATGAAATTTCAAAAAATTCCCATCACAAATTGCCATTACAACCAAATTGGTTTCCCATGGCTTGATAATGAAAACACATATTTTGTTAATGATTTATTTTCAACATGAGAATTAACATGAAAGCCCATTTTATGTTCCCTTCAATGAATTTGAAAGTTCCACAATGTTCGAGTTTTGGTGTGTACCACAATAATGCTCCACACGAACAATTTATTCAAAGATGTCAAAATGCAAGCAATTATATATAATTCAAACACATGGCAAGGAGTAAGATGTCCATAAATAGGGAGATAGTCACACCTTGAATTTATTACCAAGCTTTGAATGAGGTTCTTGCCAATATCGGTCACATCATTGTGGATACTTGCCACAACATTAGAATCATACGACAATGACAAAATTCTAACATTGTCATTCAAGTCCTTTGGGATCCACATTTGTGACCACCATATGCATTTTTTTCTACCACCAATGGATTGTGTTGTCCATGTTTGCTTCCATTCATCATTAATCCCATAAGCAAACCCATGGAAAAAAATTATGGTCAAATTCAGATTTTTTGAAATGCAATTACGATTTAAATCATGCATTGGATATATCTGCAAAGGAAAAAAAATAAAAAAATGTCAAAAAGATTCATCAAATAAGTTTTGAAAATAATTTTATTGTACATAAAGTTAGAGAAATGCAAGATTCATTGAATGTACAATCATGATATTTGATATAGTTAATTGAAAATGTGAATTAATACAAGGCAATAATCTATGAATTAAACAATAACATATTGATCTTGCAACATCATTTAAATTTAACTTTTGATTCTACAACCATATTTACAATTTTTTGGGCTCGTTAGTTTCCTTTCAAAAAATAAAGAGAGTTGCAAAAAAAGATGATTTACATGCAAAGTGAGTTTCAAAATATAATTCAAAAATTGAATATCATCACATAATGTTATGATGGCATATATGCCAATAAAAACTTAAGGATTAATGATAAGAATTGGAATCTTCAAAATTTGGATTCTTTTATTAAAACTATCTAATTTGGTTGATTTTCATTTTGTTATGTTTTCGACAAATTCTAACCACCAAGGGCTCCAATTCTTAAGCAACTGGGACACAATCACAAGAATTTTTTATAATAATTATGTTGTTGGATTTAGACCATTTTAGAGTTACTCACAATTTACATTGAAAGTTGCAAACCTTATATATTTTATATGCGAACATAGTCAATGCCAATTGACAAATTCTCCTTTCACCAATTCTACTTCTTATAGCAAAGTGAGTCCTGAATGTAAGAGTTCATTTTGATATCATTTCATTTCATATCGATCGATTTAAATGATGGAATGAAAAGCAAGCAAAATGATTGGTATACAACAAGGAAGCTCATAAACTAATATCAAATTTCAACATGTAGCTACAGAAAGCCCAAGAATAAGACTTGTGCAAAACAAGTTCAATCATAAAATCAAGAAGATTCACCACATTGTTGCCTCGTGTAGAGATTGAAGGAGTAGTTTCAATAGAGATCGAAGGTGTGTGGATCACACCATGGCTTGGCATAACATCTTTTTTTTTTTTTTTTGTTGGCCCTTGTGAAACACCAACACCTATTCCCTTGCGGCGAGAGAATGAATTTTCCATACCTCCCACTAGTCAACTTCCATTCATTAACTCCTCTCCTCTATATGTTTCCTCTTCACTTTTTGCTCTTTAAAAACCTGCTAGAAGTCCGTTGCCCTCTCAAAAGCATACACAATATAAAGTGTCTCCATTGCAAAACACATTCTCACAACCTGATTTTTCTGCTAGCTCTCCGGAATATCAATTCCTTTCCACTTAATGGCCTCCTTGAAATTCCCCCACTCTTCTCTTACTCCTTTGCTTATCCTTAGGCCTTTTCAAGAACTCTTCTTCTCACATATCTTTCTTCTTTGTTTTCTCCTCCCCTAGAACTTGCTAGAAGGATTGTGCCACGACTGATGACAGAGGAAGCGCTTTCCCGATTCTGGGCCCCATCATTAATTTGTCTTGGACACAGTCCATTTCCTTCTCAGAATTGAGGATACAGTTTGCTATTTAACGTTGATCGGTAAACATGCTTTACTTGTTCCGTCCAGGCTCCATTATTGTGACAATGCTTGTTTTACACGTTTCCTGTCTGCTGATTTCACCCAGTGTCCCTGTGGAGCTTTATTGCAGAGATCAGGTTGCAGGGAAATAATGTTTGCTTGCTGACAATGGTGACTTTGATTCCAGTAGCTTGAGGGAGAATGAAGCTACATGGACGGTTGTAACAAATAAATTCGAAGTGGAAAAAAGTATGTTGTAGAGAGGTAGATATGGTGTAGATATGTGTGGCCATGCATAAACCCAACACTATACCATATGCTGGTACCATGGTAGAAACCCCAAAATTTCTTTTGTTGCTTTTAATTATTATAACTATTCCATTCTAAAGAGTATATCAAGGCCAGTGGTTGTTTTTTTTTGGGGGGAGGGGGGAGGGGGTTGAGGCGTTGGGTTTTATTTTATTTTTTTGGTTTCTCAAAATTTCTCATTTTTGTAACCTGGGAAGTATGATTTCTACACATATGAAGGACTTTTGTAAAAAAATGATCTTAAATTCGCCAGATTTTGAAAAGATTAAATTGCCAGATCTCTACAATAGGTTCCAGCACGTAGCCAAAATATAATAGGATTCCTAAAATTTTTAATTTACATTCCTGGTCTATAGCCAAATTTGGCTGAATCTTCTTGCATGGACAATCACCAGTTTGGCTACACAACATAATTGGACAAAATATCATGGATTCAATAGCCTGGGGAGTTCAAATTTAACATTTGCCACATTGGATATAGCCACTATGAGGCCTCACTGCGGGAAAAAAAAAAATGTTCCGAGGTAGGTGGTAGTTCACTCTGGCCGACATGTAGGCACCATGCACTCTAAGGAGCACTGAGAAACATTTTGTGAAGGTAATGGGTCATTTACTACAATGATGCAAAAAACTAGGGGGAAACAAAATGCCCTACCCGCTCCTGGATTAAAAAATATGCCTTATGAGGTTACCGCCAGATACATTGCAAAATTGACTTGCTGTACAAAAATGTTGGATCCAACGACTGAGGCCAAGCGTGGAAATTGGACTACGTGGGTGCCGCATGGGACTGTAACTTGTTGAATAATTTGATAATTACTTGGGTAATTTGTTTAAAGGGGAAAGTTTAGGGATTGGATTTGGTCTTGGTGTCTTGACTTTCACATATTAATGTGGAAGTCATGTGCGCCATGTGGATGTTGTTTTCTTATCATTAATTATGGAATCACATGGGGAACCATGTGATGGATAAGTTTTAGGAAGATTCTTGAGTAGTTTCCCTTAGGAAGTTTCCTGAGTAGTTTCCTTTAGGAAGTTTCTTGAGTAGTTTCCCTTAGGAAGTTTCCTGAGTAGTTTCTCTTAGGAAGTTTCTTGAATAGTTTCCCTTTTGAAGTTTCTTGAGTAGTTTCCCTTTTGAAGTTTCTTGAGTAGTTTCCCTTTTGAAGTTTCTTGAGTAGTTTCCCTTTCGGTTAGTATTTAAGGAGATGGTTGTGACCTTGAAGGGACCCTTCATTTTTTTTGTACAAAGTTATGATGTGAATAGAAAGTTGTGAGAATGGAAGTTTAAGATTTTGATTATGAATAGTTTTGGTGTTGTTGGTGTGTAGTTCATGGTAGGAGAATGGCGAAGTTTGCATAGCCAATAGAAGGGTGGAAGTACAATTTTACAACCAAGAACATAGATCCCATAGTTATGTAATAATCTTTCATAACTTCGGTCCTAAACCCGTTCGTGTTGTACATCTTTTTGGTTCCGTAACCAGGACCCGAGTCTATGTTGGTTGCATTGTGAAATTGTGTTGTTAAATTGTGTTTTGGAATTGTGTTGTGGAATTGTGTGGAGAAAACTTAATTGTGTTGTTGAAAGTTTAGTGGGAAGAAGGAAAGAAAAGGGAAGAACAAATTGTTGTTTTCTTTTACAACGAGGAATGCAAGGCACTTTGTTTATCCCCGAATCATGGATGGAAGTGGCCACATGGGTGGAAGAGGTTCAACTTGTGGCAATGGAGATTACGAAAGGCAAGCCATGTCGAGTTGGATGCACGATTCAACGCGTGAAGCAACATTATGAAGACCATAAACATGAGTCCTTTTGTTTGACCCCAAGCTTGCTTTTGGATATTACTTGTAATCCTAGGCAT
>Ga0209208_10007873_pt1 | contig 14327 bp, 11 predicted proteins | sample S1TSphfallax_3_FD_187694 | JGI IMG/M metagenome (GOLD analysis project Ga0209208, IMG submission 187694) | Host-associated microbial communities from peat moss isolated from Minnesota, USA - S1T2_Fd - Sphagnum fallax MG (SPAdes) (version 2) | ecosystem: Host-associated > Plants > Peat moss >...
GGCTTGGAAGAAGTAATTGTGATCCTAGATTATTTTATGGTAGTTTTGAATGTTGTTAAGGATTGATCTTGGTTTTTATTTTTTTTAGGTTTTGCAATTGGTAATTACAATCCCATGTAAGGTGGACTAATGGAGATGCTCTAAGTTCACCAAATGAAATTATTATAATTTTTTAGCACAAACTTTCAATAGATATTTTATGAACTTCAAGGGCGATTTTAATGCCTTGTAACTAAGTCCAAATTGTCAAATTTTTTAATGCATAAATGGCATATTGTTTTTCTAAAGGGAACCCTAATCCCATTCATTTATTTTAAAAATGAAAAAAATGATTTAGTGTGATTTAAACTCAAATTCATCGTAAACTCATCACAAATTACACCCATGAAGGAAACATTATTCTCTTTATAGTTTGATATTTAAACTTTTGATAAGGTCTACATTAAAATTGAAGTTCCCAAGATTTTTATAATGCAATTCCTAATTAGACATTTCCTAATGTCAAAACTTTAAGAAAACTTAACTAGATCAAGCTTGTAAGGCCATTTTAATGTAACACTTGTTAAAACTTTTTTGATGTTGCTTCAAATTTTTGATTTGGACATAATTTGCATTTTCAAATTATGTGTGTTGGACACATTGGGATATCTTTTCCTCTACTCTTCAAATGACTATATAAGTTGAAACATGATTATTTTTTGGTCTTGCAAGGCCATTTTCTTATAGTTTTTTTTGCACTCCTTTTAATGAATTAAAAAAACCCCAATTTAAAAAGAAAATTTGACCTTTAAATTACATTTCAAACATTAAGGGTAGTCCTAATTCTTGAAGAAAACGTCATGTTATGGTCATGTCACTTTTGATTTCAAGTTTTTCTTTTCACCTTGTTTGGCCAAGAATTTCAAATTTAAACTTTTTGTCCCTTGTTAAGTCTTGGGTTAAATTGTTGTCCTAATCCCTAGGCGAGCTTCACTTGCTAAAGCCTTGAATGTGAGCATGCTATCAAGTTTTGAACATTAAAAATCCTAATTGACAAGTCAAAACACATATTTGGAATCTTGAAAGTTATTTCCTTTTGACTTCCACACATTCCCTTTTGTTAAAATGACAATTTCACTTCCTTCTATTCCATCAACATTTGGATCAAAAATCTAATAAGCTTGGATCTAGAATATTTTATTATGAGTAATATGTGCATGACCTAATTGAATGTAATAACTAATCAAACTTTTCATTTTATGCTAAGAAAAGTATGGTTGAATGGTGACCTTGTTGTGCTTGTTTGCATGAAGGTTTGTGTGATAAGTTTATCCAGTCAACACTTGTAAAATACCAAATAGAGGTGTAAAGACCTCTTGACTTGGTTTTGTATGAGTGTTTGTTTCCTTGCATATTTAAATGAGAACCTGTACTTCTTCTGGACTTTAACTAAATTTTTTAATGTGATGAAACCTCGAATGAGATTGAGATTTTTGAGATCGTTGATTCTTCAAATTCCTAGATTTCTGGTTCTCATTTCAACCGAATTTTCCAAGAGATTTGAAAACTAAAGTCCGAGTTCACAACATGATATTCCACCCACTAGCTGGAGATTGAAAGATTGTATGCATATCAGTGTCACTGTAGAATGAATTAAAACTGACAACAAACTTGACTACTTAAAAAGAATAATAAAGTCATCGATAAAGTCACCCTCTCTTTCACGGCCTATTGCCTCTTTCAGTGGTATCTGCAAAGTAATGAAATTTTATTAAATCTCAGTATGAAATGCTGAAACTCAGCATTAATGCACAAGGTCCGAGAGTAATTATAATAGTTGCGCAGGTAGGAGCAGTGTGAATATATGTAGCAGCAGTGAAGGCGCTCAGGTAAAAGGAAGGAGAGCATGAAACTCAGTGTACTACCAAAATTGGCGCAAAAATTAGTTTGAGTCTCAGTTATTTCGTTTTGTAAAATTTCATTCCCAGTTACACATTTGATGCCCTATTATGACAAAACTAACCGTCCTCGCCCCCTAAGATAACTTTAATAACATACATACTTGCCAACCTTTTTGAGCTTGGAACGAGGAGCTGGACTTGCGTGGAACTACATAGTGGAAAATGAAGGATGCTAGATAGTAGTACGAAATCACAAATAACACAACATCTCCCCTATAAACTTTGCAGGATATCACCAAAATCACTCAACATGGGTATGTACACTATACGACACTCAACGAGACTGAATGAAACATGTCCAAAAATAAGGGTTGAACAAAGGGTCCTTATTATAATTATAATGCAAAGTTCCAAGTTGACTACCAAAGTAGTGTTTGGCAAGCACATTTTTTTACAACCTTGTCAATTTGTCAGGAGTGAGATCATAGCCTACCAAATTAGGAGTAAAGGACGGTTCCATTGTCAACTACTACAATTTCTCCTGGGGAGCAACTGCACCTAAGTGGTGGCCATGGTGGAAATGAGTGTTTGGTGGGTGGTTATATGGCGGTTCTTAGGGTGATGCATAACTCTCTACTTCTAGAGGAAGAAAGTATCAAATATTTGACCATTTAACCATTGGTTCTTTATGGGCTCTTTCATAAAAATCGCAAGTTCTTTTATGGCTTTTTGGATCAACTTTTCTTTGAATAAAAAACCGACTGTTCTACAATTCTGAAATATTAATATAAAAGAAAATAAAAGCCAATGATAAGGGGTTTGCTTTGGGACATTCTAAATAGCCCATCATCTTTTAGACTAAATCAAGGTCTCCAAAGTCCAAAATTAACACTTCCTTTGTTGAGTGGAATGTATATAGCTTGTTGTTCCAAGGCCTTACTTAACTCAAGTGGATGAATGAACAAAGGAAGGTACCAGTGTAGATGCTGGTTTAGCCTGGCCATATAATCCTACATTGGGTAACAACAGATCCCAATGGGGGCTAACTAGGAGGGACCACCAGACCTTTCCCATAGTTTGAGATGGGTTTAACCAAAGTTAGAAGAAGACCTTGGGGCAAAAAAGGTTGGTATAGAAAAAGAGATTCCCACATTATTTTGCCTCTTGGACCTCTTGAGGTGAACCTTGCTTTTTGGCTTTCTCAAGTCCTTTCCACACATTGCAAGTTTTGAGGGTACCTATTACTTATTGTTGATCCTATTAATTAGTTGTTTAGGGGGGGGTAAGGGTGGTGGGGTTTGCATCCCAAAGTTCAAATTATTATTAATTTTTACTTTGATTGGCCCATCACAAAAAAATTCTGAAACTTTTGGACACCCCCCTAAATAGAAGTTTGGTTGCACTCTCAAAATAGAGTTACAAAAGTGCCCCCCTTAGGGCCACCCATGTTGATGATAATTGTGGGCAAATTTTATGGGAATTTTTGTTCCTAACTATGATCATTGCCCATATTTTGTCTAGACTAATATGTTGACAGCAATTTATTTTGCCACACTTTGACCTGAAAAATATGATTTCATCTTATACAAAGTATTTTTCATGAAAAAAATGGCCCAAATTTGGGCTATTCCAAAAAATTAAAAAAGACCAATACCCCTCCATCTGTGTGTGTTGTAAGTGTTGTTGTATCTTTATTCGCATGCTGATGTTTGCAAGATTTTGCTAATTCAATGGTTATTTTCTTCCACTTGCAAATGATATGGCAAGAGAGAAAATAGAAAACTTATAGTCCTTTTTGTTGAAACTATGTAATTTTTTGACATTTTCAAGGAAGAGGATGTGTGTGTGTTTGGAGTAACATTTCTTTTTTGCAAAGTTTAAAGGAAGTTGTGTGCGTGTGTTGCATTGAAGGAGAGAGATTGAGAACACATTGAACTAAATTAAAAAGAAAAAAAAAAACCCTAAACCCTCCCCTTTCCCCCATCCCCCAAAAGAAAAAGGCTCTCTTGGGTGCATGTTGGCTCACCTCATTTGTTGCCAACAATTTCTATGCTCACTTTTACTATGCATCAAATGGGCAATGAATGTTCCATGGTGTGCCACATGTCATCATCCTAATGATGCAAGTTTTGACGATTGACATATCATTTTGGGCCTAGGGTATTAGGGTTTAGAGTTACGTATTATATAATTCAAACCTCATGAAAGAATGATTGTTAGCACATATGGTTTGAGTGTACTATTCAAGCACTTTTTCAAGCTTTCCCTTGGTTGGGATTCATAGTCATGTGCTGGTTCCAATTTGGTGTGGTCAGTTGCACATGTGATGAGAATCAAAGGTGAAGAACACACACCCGAGGTCGACAATTTGAGGTGCATGGGTCCCTATGTCAAAAAGGGTTGTCTTGGGTGTTACTCCCACACAACCCTTAACCTGTGTTACACTTGAAACCCTAAACCCCGAATAGCAACCCTAAACCCTAAATAGCAACCCTTTGAAGCAGGGTTTTTTCTTAACCAGTTCTGTGATGTTGCTGAAGTGGTGATTGTCCATAAGATGAGTTAGCCAGATTTGGCTACAGACTAGATATGAAAGTAGGAAAAAAAAATAAAAATTTAAAATCCTTTTATTTTCTTGGCTACTTACTGAAAATTATCAAAAAAAAATCTGTTGATCTGGAATTTTATTTTATTTTATTTTTTTGAAATGTGGCAAATTTGGGCCATTTTTTCCATTGAAAATCCTTTGTATATAGGTCGAAATCATATTTTTCAGGTTGAATTTTGGTGAAATTTCACAACACTGCTGTGAATACACTCTGAAGATGTTAATTTGCAGTATAGAAAATCAGTTATGCTGTGGAATAGGCCCTGGTAGAGCCCATTATAACACAACGGAATGGTGGCTCTCCCTATGGGATTGTGGTGTTCCCAAGAGCAATTTAGCATTACATGCCAATAGGGTTTTTTAGAACCGATCTAAATAGTTTAAAAAATGAATATAAAAATGCCACAAAAATAAATTTAGAGTTCAAATGTGACCAAGAAAACTCAAAAAAAAAAAATTCTTGAAATTTTGAGATTGTTTTTCAGAAAAGGAAGTATTTGGACAGAATATCACAAAATTGGGAAAAAAAATAGAGAAAACAGTGCTAGTTCTTGTAAGTGAGGAACAATATATAACTTTGCCCCTTAGCATGAACCCTAGATGGAACAAATTGCACATTTATGATCAATTTGGATGGCCTATTTGAAAAGCATCCAAAAGCTTAGGCACACCTATATAACCTAAAAAGAGGTTGGAGGTAACAGTTTAATAGCCCAATTATTTGTAATTTGCACATAAAATGAGCCAAACCTCATGTACATATCACTAACATCAAGGTCTACATCCTTCAACCACAACAAAAGTTGTAATAGTAGTCATAGTGTTCATAATACAAAGAAACAATCTAGAAACACATGGTGTTTGGATTAGACATTATCTTGGAGCCTCTACATTGGTCCTTCACTTTGTCCAACTCTCCCCTTTTGTAGAAATGCCACTTTTAAACATGCAAGTGCATTTCAAGTTTTAGAATTGCAATGACATTACCATCCTGATGCAATTTAGTTCCTTTAAACCTTCAAGTTCTCAAAGTAGTTTCCTAATGCAAACATGCATGTATTGAGCAATGCCCACTCGTCTGCATATCACAATTTAATAATATGTAGATTAAACAAACATTAATGACACCCAAAGTTGGACCGAATTCCAAATGATTTTTCAAAATCAATAATTTCCTACCCCTAACACTTTAACCACACACAAATTCTTCATCACAACAATGCACCAACTAGGTCTATTCCTTCATTGCAACAAAGTTCCCACATGGTTTTCCCATGTGTCTCCAAGCTTCTTTGAGTGCATTACTCATATAGTCTAAACCCAAGGGCACCATAAGAAACCAAAATCAACATAATCAAGCACATGTGTACATATCATTTGTATTGATTTTCAAGCCCAAGGTGAATAGATTCAAGAACAACACATAATCCAAACAATGTAACAAGTGCAGAATGCCACTCACAATTTTCATAACAATCATAACAAACCCATTGTTTGAATTTCATCACTTTTTCCAACCTCAATGGACCATGGCTTATCCTAGTTCTATCATTAATTCCTCGTCATGCTCATATAATTCCAAAGTTTTGTGCAACAAAAACCAAGAAACCATAAACTACTTATAGATATCAAACTATTAAAATCAATCCAACATATTGATTCCATCTATTAAAAAAGGATATTAAGTTTTTTATTTCATTGCGTAATGCTTTCAAAACTTTCTAACTACATTAAGAACATCACATTTACTTCTAAAAACCATGTGCACCTTTCAATTCCTTTTGGCATTCTTATCCTTCTTCAAAGCACATATTTCCCACACCACCTTTGTCACCAAGAAATGAACACTTCGAAAACCAAAACACACAATTTAACAAAAACATTGATAACAAATGCATCCATGCATCTCCACCATAAAATTAGTTGCCTCCTACCCATGAAGAACACCCTTTTGAATTGTAAAAAACTAACTTCTAGAAGCTAGATCCTTCCTTTTCAAAGTTGTTCCAAAATGCATTGAAAACAATAAAAATATTTGCATAGACACTTGCAAAAAAAAAAAACAAAAAACACAAAAAAGACCCAAAGAAGGTAAAAAAACAAAAAAAAAAAAGCATTGTTCATTGCCTTCCGCAAACTATAAAATTTCCTCCTTCAAGGTGCAAATATGTTCAAAAGAGCCAATGGGGTTACTTTATAAAAGGATTGTGAATCATTTTTGGGTAATTTTTCACTTTTTCATATGAAAGAATATTTAAATAAAATCTTTTGCAAATTGTTATTAAAAATACATATAGTTGCCCCAATATATCACATGTTGTTTGTTAATCATTATTGAATAAATATGAATTTTTTTACATTTCATCTTAAAAACTTATGATATTTATACCAAATATGCTAACTACTTTAGGTTTTTATTTCTTGTATCATAAACTATAACTTTGTTTTATAGTTCATGTACATTACACCCCATTTACATGTGGTAAAAAAAGGTTGAAATTTTGAGATTTTGAAAAATACTTTGAATTTTAAAGTTTTAAAATTCCATAACTTTTAGATTTAGAGTGTTTGTTTAGTGTAAGTAATAGGTTATTATCATCAAATTTCTTTTATTAAGAGAGTCCTTTGCCTTCGACCTTTGTAAAATTCACTATTTTTGACATACTAATTATTGTTTAAATTCGAAAGTCTTTTTACTAAACCCAGGACCCAAAATTATATTTAGTGAATCTTTGATTTGAATGGGACTCAACACTCATATTAGTCATTTAGCAAAACTTGGAATGATTAACATAAGTTTAAAATGTCAAAACTAAAACACACGTAATTTTTTTTATAGTTTTCAAAAACTATTTAACATGGTTTTTGGCTCATATGAGCATATTTGCATTAATCACAATTAGCCAAAACTACTATTATTATTCTTTACTTTTGCATATCTATCCTTTCCCTTGACTACTTCTTTGAACCCAGAAAAAAAGGAAAGGTAAATTTGTGTTCATTAATGCAAATTGGGACTTCACTTTCAATCACACACCATTAACATACTCAATTTGTTCAAAATATTGAGAGCTATAATCTATATGTAAGGGATACTAGATTCTAATTTCGTTTTGCATCAAAATATGTTATGATATTTTATTCCAAACAGGAATTGGCCTTTGTAGATATTTTGGTATTCACAACATTGTCATGGAATCTACACGCAAACTTCCCATTGTAACATTTGTGCTAGTTTTTTGGTCACATCTTCATGATCATTTATGAGCATGCCTTAATGCAATCAAATAAAAAACTTGGATTCAATTTTCGAATATGAAATTGTTGGGTTTTTTGTATTCAATAATAAATGGTGACTTAAATGTGATATATCATTTTGCTTCAATTGAAAAGATGATTATTGAATACAAAAAATATAGAATTGAAAAACTAGTTGCCTACTTCATATTTACATGTTGAAACTAGATGAAGGTTGTATAAATGTTATACATGTTCAACTGATGAGTTGATAAGATTTAATTTAGATGTTTCCATTATTATGAATAAAATTAAATGGATGTATATAGATATATGTTTATATTGAAAACCTACTTGCATTGAAAAAATATTTATGTTGAAAATTTTATGCATATAATAAATTACATTGAAAAAATAGCTTTCATATAAATATATTGTTTTGGACACAATTGAAGTTGATGTATAAGAAGATTTATTTTACTATTTAAAAAATTATGAAAAAAATTGAATATTAAGGACTATTAACTTATTAACATTTTAAAAGATTTTTTTTCACATATATAAGAGGTATTTATAAATTAAAAACAATAATAAAAGGGTTACACTAAAACTATCAATGAAATTAAATGCTCAAGATGTTTTTTTATTTAAAAGTTGAATTTTGTTCATCAAAGTCAAGCTTTTGTTTCACATGATGATGCACATCATCTTTTGTAAGAATTGCCAGTAGTGCTACAACCAAATTGTTAACATTTAGACTATATTTGACTTTTGAAATAATCTATTGAATATCTTCAAGTCTTTGTGAAAACCACCAAGGATAATTGTGGATAACAATTGAAATTTATTTTGAATTGAAATAAAGAGTTGAACCTATTCTTTGATGAGGCAAATTTATGAATGTAAATTGTGTCATATATGCAAAATTACTTTGAGCCATTTGCCCTAAATGATTAGCAACATAAGTTTATTGTTGGTTGCAATGAAGCTATGAAGAAAAATTGATTTTAAACCTTTTTAAATCTTTGATTTTGAATGACAAGCATTACAATGAACATCATTAATTCAAGAAATGATGATATTTGTTAGATGACAATTTCCATGTAATTTTTGAAAATGGAAACAAGGTTGGCTATGGAAAACATTCGAATTACTTAAAGAAAATAAGGATTACATTTTTGAACAAGCAAAATATGAACTAATTTACTTGAAAAAAAGTAAAAATAACATTGTTTTCCCTAATTTTATTAGAATAAATATTGAACAACCACCCAATACTTCTTCCCTTAACTAGAAAAAAACGAAACACCGAGTGATTGCATTTTGAGAAACCTTGAACCCAAGAAAAACAAAATGTTGGGCAATCACTTCTTCCCTTGACTTAGGAAAACAAAGTATTGGGTACTACCATTTTCCCACAACAACCAAATTACAATGTTAAGCAACATAGAAACACCATAATTTGACTATTATGCATGATTTGCAACAAACAAACCAAACACACAAAAAAAGAAAGGAATTACAAAAAATCATACCCATCATAACTGGTCCTTATCACACACAGCCACCCAATGCCTCAACCATGAATGATGAAAAAATTGACAAACTTAATTGGCACAACTAAAGTGGATAGTTCACACATAAAATGTACACCTTAACCTTAAATCCAAGTCAAAATGGGTCAATGAAAAAACTTAATTAGATCAACACGATGGGTGAATTTGTATCAACTTTTGAACATGCCAGATTAGTATTGGTATGGGTCTTCTTTATTTTTTTCCATACTTGATAAAATATTAATATTGGATTTTTTTGAAAACAAGTGAAGACCTACCTAACGAAAATTAGTGTATTTCGGCATAATGTTATGGAGCAAAAATTTATGTTAAAAGAAAGGAGGCAAATTTCATTTTTTCCACGGGCAATTTCATTTTGAAATTTTTTTTTCTCATTCATTGGGTCTATATCTTATGTTAGTAGGTAAAGCCTTTGGGCAAGGGCATTACCAAAATTGGGTTAATGTTTGTTTATCCCTTCACATGGGCCCTTATTTTGATAATGCCTTTCACCTTCAAGTTTTTATCCTACACTTTCATACCCAGTTTGATATTAGTATTGGGTATTTTTTTTAAAAATTCATACTAATATGTATTGGTATTAGGTTCAAGATTAATTTTGCTTGTTATACAACAAGTATAAACATGATATTGATATTAGCATAACCCTAAACCCATTTGGTATGCGAGAAAGGTCTATCAATAGACTCTTCTTTTTCAAAAAAACGTTGTCGTGATAGTAACATTGTAGAAGGATAATGATGTAATGATAGGGATAAAGAAGAAGGTCATGCTAATAGATAACTTGCATCAAGTGAAAGTTATTATGACATGCTAGAAACATCAATGCAATGTCAAGAAACATGATTTTTTATTTAAAGTTGCGACATTAGTGCAACGTCAACAAACAAGATTTCTTTAACCCAACAAGGGACCAAAATATACAAAGGAAAAAATGCAATGGTACTTTACATATCATCTAATGTTATATGCAAAATTGATACTGATATAAAGCTAGTATTTGCCTCAGGTCATACCCAACTGGTAGGTTCTAAAATACCAATACCCATACCCTAACCATATACCCTGGTTGCTTCTGAGAAAGAAGCAATGGAAAACAGGATAAGTGAGTAACTGGAGTGCATTTAGGGTTAGGGTTAGGGTTTTAGTACTGGATTTTGAGGAATTCGTTTCATTGAGGATATACCGACCTGTTTTGAACTGCTGTTGCAGCTGAGTGCGATCGCGATGTCGTCTTCCCGACTGCTGCTGCTGCGAGCTTTGCCCCACAGTTCCTCGCATGCTCCTGTCCAACTCTTCTCCGTCTCTTCTGCTGCATCCGCTTCTGTCGGCCCGCACAATGCAAGCAAGCTGATGAGAAATCGTCTTTCCCCAAACCTCTCAGCACCCTACTCGCACAGCATCGCTTTGGCAAACCCTAAACTGTTGCACTCTTGTGGCGGGTATGCAGAATGTGGGGTCTGTAGGAGAATATCCGGTGCGCGAGAGGATGAATCTTATCGCAGACCTGGTTTTTGGTTCCGTGGAGGATGTGATCCTGCGCAGGTTTCCAGTACGCTGAAGAGCAGGAAGTGGGAGGAAATCGGGCACTGCTTTTTTTCCGGGGAAACTTCGTCGATTTATATTAGGGACAGAAGAAGAGCGAGTGAAGATGGGAATGGCGTCGTTATGGGAGTGGAAGCGGAAAGGATAGAGGAGGAGGAGCAGAAGAAGAAGAGGAGACTGGTTCTGTACAGCAAGCCAGGTTGCTGTCTCTGCGACGGACTAAAGGAGAAGCTTCATTTGGTTTTCATGATGGGAGGTGAAGGCAGTGTGTCCGACGATGTAGAGCTCGAGGTAAACCCTATATTTCTTCTATCGTCGTTTGTTTTCACCTCTCGATCTCTCCTCGCTCTTGACCCTGGATGGCCCCTCTTCTCTTCCCCCTCGCTTCAATCTGAATGTCTGCTGGAATAATATTGAACAAAAGGTCATGATAGTCATCATCTGAATTCATTCTTTTCTGGTGGATGGGATGGTACCAGGTAAGAGATATCACAACAAACAAAGAGTGGGAGCAAGCTTACCAGTATGAGATTCCTGTGTTAGCCATCTTGCAGGAGGATAACTCTGAGGTGATGATGTATTGCCAGTCACTTGTTTTTAGCACAATTGTGTTTTTGGTTTTCTGTTGTTACTTGGAAACATATTATGAGGGAAGAATCTTGAGATGGCATAGGTACTACGAAAAAGAGATAAGAATGTGCCTCAAGGATTGTTCTAAAACTCAGCACTCTTTTTTTTAATGTTCCTGGCTGTGAAATTCAAGCAAGTGCTTCCAAGTAGAATTAGAATATCATGCAAAATTTGCAAGTCCTTCCTCAAGAGGTTTTTTTTCTTTGACACTTGTGTGAATTTTCTGCAATGGTGGGTTGATGGACATGGCAGGCAGTTTTTCCAAGGTTTTCTCCAAGGCTCACCATTGAGCAACTACGGAAGAAGCTTGTGTCTGCTTTGAGCTGACATTGTTAACTACAAATATTCCCTCTTGAGTGAGCATGTCCTGCCATTTACTTGCCTGTGGAACAGTGCAATTATCTTGTAGGTGCTGTGAGTTGACACTGCCAACTACAAAATTTCCCTGCTGAGTAAGTCCTGCCATTTGTTTCCTGTGGAAATAGTACATGTGTAAGTGCTGAGTTTTCTGATATCAGAGACTTACTTTGCGCTTCAGGTACTGTACAAGCAAAGAGGCATTAGAATCTGCTGGAGTTGTATATTTGTGAAAAGCATTTAGGGTTAGATGGTTGTATGCAAACTGGATGCAATGCATGCAGCTAGTTTGTTGGAAACATGCTGTTCCTGCTCAACTATTTTCATCAGCCTTTCCCATTTTGTAGATTAGCACTGGAGAACTTCTTGTGCATGTGTACATCATGTGCATGACATTTGCAGGGTACCTCTGCATGTTCATGTCATGCAGAGTGGGCAGTTTAGCACCATTGTTGTCTCATGGGTCCCACATAGTCCAGCAGAAAACTGAAACACTGCATTCTGTAAATTAAATGCAGTATGATTTGTGTGTATTGCATGGGATCATTTACAACTTTTGTGAACATCACGTCCTATTCTTGTCCTATGCTTTTATGTGAATCCTTTTATACACCCAAGTTGCCTGGATCCAAGACCAATCCAATTTGAGTATCAAAGAGAATTTGTAATTGTCAACATCTAGTGGAAGGGTGGACATCAAAAGTTGTAAATTGAACTATTTGTGCTTGTGTCGATATTTTTAGCTTCTTGTTGACAATTCATGATGAACTTTCTGAGCGACAGAAGCAAGCAAAATTGCAATGATGTCTAGGTGATAAATTTGTAGGTCATGTGTATGGTGATGTTTTATAGGTTCTAACAAATATTTGAGAGCTGCCACCCTTTATGGGTCAACACCATAATGTTCTATAGCAACAATGTCATTATTCAACTTTAGCATATTGATCTACCTTCAACATTGGTATTGTGATATGAGTTTCAATGTGCTTTCCTAGTACTAGCCATATGGCACATCCAACCTATGGCTATTTGAAAGTCATACAAGCTTTTTGGTTTTGGAGATAGACTTATGTTGACATTGTCCAAGTCCACCCTAGATTTTACCTGACTACAAATTTGCTGGGGTGTGCTGCCCTTTTTCATCATCCCAATTCCCATGTAATACAGAGGAAGGTTGGAATTTAAAGTCAATTCGGTGGGGTTCTTCAGAAGGACCTTGTTAGAACTTCATTGGGCACTAAAAATGACATGCATAAAAGAATAGAAAACTGGGTGTGGTGTGGGCACGTTTGGAAAGACCCTTATGCCCTCAATAACCATTTGGATTATGGTAGTGTGATGGAAAAGGGCAATGTGGAAACAGAATCCAAAGACCAGACATGCACACACCTCGGCTTCAATATTCACTTCAGACACTCCATTTGACTTCCACAATCAAGACTTCCACATGAACCAACTCTAACATATTCACTTGCATAATCTCCACAATCACATAGTTGTTTGAACCAACATCAAGATCTCTTCTCCCCATATCCATTGCTACGCTTTTGCTATATTGTGCCCAACTTTTCACCGCAAACACACACTCCACTTTTTGTTCTCCTTTTCTAACTTAGTACCTCCCTAGCCTATATTTCATACCTCTACTTGTTGTTGAGAAGCTTGCACTTTGAGCTCACAAACTAGAATTATTCATAGATTGTGTTCTCATGAGCTCCTTGGGTGTTCTCATATACTCACACCAACATTCCCAAGACCTCAAACATTTGATTTTATCACCAACAACTTTCTTCCCAAGTTAAAATCCATCAATTACCATTTTGCTTTCATTGTTGTTCGCATTGTTGATGCATAGCACCAACTATGACTATTTCACAACTATTTTGTGCAACTTCCTTGGATTTGCAAAAATGGAATGTTTTGTTTTTATTTGTAAATAGTTCAACTCACAATCTTTTCAAACATCAAAAGTTCATTTTTAATGTTTTTTGTTTTTCCATTGCAAACAAGAGATGTGTTTGCCTAATTTAATTTAAATCTTAATTGGATATATCCCTAATAATAGCATGTTTTATTTTCAACTCCTCATTAGATTATTTTAATCAAATGGCAAGTATATAATATACTTTGGTTCCATGTTGCTCCACAATATCAATGATCGCATGACATATGCTCAAATTATTAATATATTTTCACTTGTTCCTTGAATCCTCCAATATCAAAACAAAAAAAAATTCAATCATATAGATTTTTTATGAAATTATTTTCATTTGACTAGTTGGGATGCCCATGGTTTCCATTGCATTTGCTATCATAATGGCAAGTTTGTTAAGAAATGGAAAAAAAAGTGGAAAAAGTCAATTGAATAGATCATCCAAAGGCCTATCAACCTTCATTTCACTAAAGTACATTAAATCAAAATTCATACCTAGGAGTAAAGTCATGGGTAATAATGAATTTTTAAAAGTACCAACCTACATTTTCTTTTTTTTT
>Ga0209208_10007874_pt1 | contig 14323 bp, 17 predicted proteins | sample S1TSphfallax_3_FD_187694 | JGI IMG/M metagenome (GOLD analysis project Ga0209208, IMG submission 187694) | Host-associated microbial communities from peat moss isolated from Minnesota, USA - S1T2_Fd - Sphagnum fallax MG (SPAdes) (version 2) | ecosystem: Host-associated > Plants > Peat moss >...
AGAATGTCAATGTGAAGATGACGATGTTCGTTTTCATTATCGAACTTGGGTTCCCGGTGACGGCCATTATCATTGACTACGAGGCCTAATCAACACCCTTCCCATGGAACATCGAACCGAATACCTGGCTCGCACCATTCGTCACATTCTAGATTTTCTACAATTGTGATTTATTCCTTTTAAGTCATTAACTAAGTTATAATTCACTTGAGGCTACTCAGGTGAAAACATTAATAATTAAATTTGATCTTGATTCTATTCAGGAGGTCGATAGAAGTGGACTGAATAAGGATGTATTAGGATTGCATCCTAAAAATCTCACAAGTACATCATTAGTGTTTGAAGATTATTCTACAAACTAATTTTAATATTGTCATGGTGAAATGTTAATGTTAATTACGGGCTTGTATTCCCAATATATCAGTAAAATCGCCTTTAATTCGACATCCCCTTTCACCTCCCTACAACATAAAAAAGTAATGCACTTAAAAAGGTTACTAGGTCCTAGAACTAATTAAACATTGCATCAATTTAAATACAGAAATTCTCTACGTTTAGAAATATCCAAAGGCTAATTCAACTAATAATTATTATTATTTTGTGGTTTATAAGGATTCAAATCATTATTACTAAAGAAACTTATGGAACTAAAGCTTAACAATTTGTTGAATCATAATCCATGGCTCACAAGGTGGTAAATGTAGTTTTATTGGTCTAAATTCTTCAAAAGCAGGTTGTGTTGCCACTCTCTCCATCTGCAATTTAGTAGCATGTATACATTTTGCTGTTTGATTTTGTTGCTACAAATGTTATGGACTTGCAATGGTCTCCATTCAATCTTCATATACATTTGCATCAAAGTGTAGATGTTTTTCACCCTATGCAACCCTTATGTCATGTTCCTCCTTAGCTTCCTCCCTTTGGTCCCTTAACTGACTCTCCTATGGAGATGTCATTTATGGTATCTTTGTAGTATGTCTGACTGTGTGTACCATTATTGGCATTACTCTTACCACTATTAGCACTGCAAATCATTCCATTCTCCCCCTCATCATTTTATGTGCCCTTAAATTTGTGCTCTCATGTTCCCTCCTCACTCTTGAGCCTGAAGCTCCTCCTTCTTCAACTCTATTCTTCCTTTTAAAAGCACTTCCTAGAAAGTTTGATGCAACTTTCTTTTTATTCTCCAATTTTGTCTTCATCTCCTCCTTATTTTTTAAAACCTTGGCCAGTGGTTTATGTGGTTCTCCTTTTGATACACAAACAAATACAGAAAGATTTTTGCCAAATACCAAGGTAGATTGATAGGAATTTTTCTTATCCCCCTTATTCTCCTTAACATACTTATACCATTGATCCAATTCACTACACTGATTATTAAATATAATTTGTGCCTAATCTACCTTTTGCCCCTTTTTTGCTCTCACCAATGTAATAACATTTTTTATGCAAAAATATTGGACCTTTTCCCTTTGATAAATGACAGATATAATGGCAAGATATTTGATATAATATGGCAAACCCATACTTTTTGCATTCCATTGATCTATAGAAAAATTTGTAGGTGCAAGTTTACAACTTTATAATGCCTGAATTGCTAGTGACTTACTAACATGTCCTTTTGGTTCCTCTACATACCCTTCTGCACATACTCCAAAGACATCTACAATCAGTTGCTTGCTAATTACATACACCTTATCCTTATGCCCAAAATAGATATCTATGCCCTTAAGCACAAACTTGTTCAAAAATTCTATCATTACATCGAGCATCAATGCTTACCACTCCATCATAAACAAAATAACCAACCCTGCTTTAAAAGCCTAGTCTTCTTCCTAAACAATATCCTTCCATTCTCCATTCGCTCAACATGTTTGTCATAATTTTGTTTCGTCTATGTCCACATGAATCGTTTAGGGTCTAGAATTTTAGTACCTTTCCCTAGAAGTGTAGCTTTGTCTAGTATTGCACTTATTCTCTTCGCTATAACTTTCGATTCACGCCTCTGCATCTCCATTGCCCTTTTTTGTGCTTCCACCATCGCCTGCACCTTTGTGGCTCGTTGTACATCCACATGTACTTCTGTGGATAATTGTGATTCCACCACAACAACGTTCTCTTCCCTTGTGTCCTTTTGCACCGTCTATGCCTCCACAAAATGTTGTTCCATAGCTTCATCTTCCTTCGATTCTTCAATGAACACTGGATCTACTGATGTAACTCTTGGTCTTGTTTGTTCTCTTGCATGCCAATGTCATTTGCTTTTGCGTAAAAACTCAATGATGGATGTTCCAATTGTATTTGCCTTGAATTATCATTTGTGCAAACTATATCTTCTCATTATACACCTTCCCTTCTACACATTTTGAAGATGATGATGAATACAATGACAACATCACATCCAATGGTTGAATATTCAACATGCCTTTTTTCACTACTCTTCGCAACTCCTTTTCTACTTCTATTTTTCTCAACAATTCCGCTTCCTATTCTTGCCTTCATTCGTGCTACTCCTTTGCAACTCCCTTTCCCTTGTTATTCTTTGTAGTTTTTCAATGACGCTCTCTACATTCTTGTTGTTATGAACTCCAAAACTTCAAAAACATGCATAACTTCCAACAACAAATGCAAATTGCTTTCAACGGTTACCCATTTTTTTTGTCTTTGAACATCTGGCCTGTCGCATTCATGTTTTTACTTGCCCACCATCTTTTTATTAACGCATGATTTTCAAAATTAATACGACCCATCACTACAAGTTTAAATGTTTCTTATACAACCACATGGAAGCACTTCATGTCATCATTAGGAATGAATGTCATACATTTCATCTTCCGATTACTCCAAATTACTAATCTCCCTTTATTAACTGTATTGATTCCACCTTGTTTGCCATGTACACCTTCTACTAAATGTGCCCATTTATTTGTTGACTATGTCAATTCATTTGATGACTATGAGAACACACTGTAAACTATATCGAAATTCTGTTGAATGTGGCAACAAATCTGATGATTGTGCAAATATGCCTAATGATTGGGCAAATACTCTTGTTGATTCAACCAATATTCTTGACATATCATCTTTAGATCTTTAGATCCCAAATCCCTCATTTATGCAATTATTGCTCATTTGCATATCAAAAATCAACATTGTGTTCACCTCAAGATCTTTGATCTATTCTTCATCTTCAACATTCTTCATTTGTGGTTTTTATATTTCACAATCTTCATTGTCCTTCTCCATATCAAAATTCTCCCCCTAAACTCCACCTACGCTTTGTTCCCAATATATTGGCATCTATTATTCTTGTTTTTAAACTTTAGATTCCATGTACTTATAAGGTTTGAGCTTATTGATATTAACCAACATAGGGTTAGTTTCAAGCTTTTCAATGGTCACCAATAATATAGTGTTATATGGCAACACATATTGTATTTTGTATAGTCCAAACCATTTCCTAGTAAACTTCCTTAGATGTGACTTATTGCCCTTTGGAAACCATAGAATATAATCACCAAAACTAAATTGTTTTTCTAGATTTTATTATTGTCTCCATAATGTTTTATTCCACTACTGAATTCTTGTAGTTTTTTCAACCTAGATTCTAACTTCTTGTAACTTCTTCAGCTCTATAATTCTACTAGTTAAAACTCTCATTAGAGTATTATCTCTCTCATTTCCACTAACAACTAGAACTATGTATTTTATGGGCATCAATGGGTGTAATCCATACCCTAATTGATATGGTGTATTGCTACTTTGTATGCAATTATGTATGAAATAACATTGTAGATAGATGTTCATCCCAATCTGTTCTATTTTCACTAACTAATTTAGTCAATAATGTCCCAAGTACCTTGTTAATAGACTCAACATGCCCATTCCCTTGAGGATAATAGGTTGTAGAACTCACATGTTTCAACAAAAAATGATCTGTCAAATACTTGATGTCATCATTAATGAAATGAGCTCCTTGATCCGCAATTATAGTCAAAGGACATCCAAACCTGGTAATATGAATTCATTCAGAATTTTTGTTGTGACTATTGTAGTATTAGTTCTCAATGCTCTTGCTTCCACTAACTTGGTAGCATAATTTGTGGCAACAAAAATATATTTGTTCCCTGTATATCTTCTTAATGGCTTAATTGGCCCCACAAAATCAAGTCCCCATTTTATAAATGGTTCTTCTAGAAGATTTGTGACTAGCTTTGTAAGACTTTGAGTTGTTAATCCTCTTGTTCTTTGACATGCACATCTCTGTACATAGTTAGCCGCCAATATCCAACATCCAATATTTTTTTATGTGTTATTTCAATTGTAAAATGTTGTCTTGATGGTCGTTCATGAAGTTTTCTCATCACCATCTATGCTTTTGTAGTTGTTAAACATCGTCATAGTCTATTGTCTTGGCCCAATCTATATAATTCACCATTCTTTAGTGTGAAAGGTTTTATTCTCCTAACCAATCTTTGCTTTTACTATACCAATAACATGCCCTCAATCTGTCCTATTCTCAATAATTCTTTTACATCATTTAATCATTTAGGCTCTATGTAAAACAAACTTGCATCTATGGTTTGATTAAGCACACCTATGGGTTCAATAATGTCTAGTAGTCTTGACAATGCATCTATAACTACATGAATTCTGATTGGCTTTATACACTATGTGAAATCATATTATAGGAACAATAACAACCATCTAGTTATTCTCCTTGAAACATGTGGTTTGTTGACCAATTAGACCAATGCCATATGACCTACATAAAAGACAAATTTATTGCCCAACAAATAATGTCTGAACTTGTGCAAAGCAAAAAACCATTGCTAAAACTTCTTTTTGTCTTGTGCTATAATTATGTTATGTTCTATTCAAAAGCTTAGAAGCATACACTATTGGTTGATCACTCTTCCCTGTTACATTCTGAGACAACATAGCTCCCATAGCTAATAAGGATGCATCTGTATGAACATGAATTTCCACTTACCGGTTTGGTGATTTCAAAATTGGTGTTTTTATATAATTTTTAAAAATTAATTCCCAAGCCTTTTGACATTCTTTTGTTTAAAGAAAAGTCTTTATTTTTCTAGTCAATTTAGTCATAGGTGCCATAATAACAACAATTTTTTTAATAAAACATTTGTAAAACTATGCCATCCCACTGAATACTTGATATGTTGTGGATTCTTGGGTGGTGGCATGTTTACTATTGTTTATATCTTCTTTAGATTTGGTAGTTTCCCCTCTTTGGAAATAATAAAACCCAAAATTATCCCTGAAAATACCATAAATGCACATTTGTTTGGATTCATACTAATGCCATATTCTCTACACTTTTGAAAACATAGTCTAAACTTCTATAGAGGACTTTCCATGTCACTATACAGTATGAAGTCATCCAAAAATATCTTCATAAAATTGTTGAAATGATCTCTAAATGTTTTGGTAACAACTTTCTGGTATGTTGGAGGTTCATTTTAAACTCCAAACATCATCACCTTCCATATAAAAGCCCCCTAGTTTGTAACAATTGTAGTTTTGTATCTATCCTCTGGAGCTATAAAGATTTGATGATATCTTGAATGTCCATTTAAGAAAGAATGTGTCTCATACTTTGCTACTGTGTTCAACACTTCATCTATGAAAGGTAATGGGTATGGATCCTTCTTTGTGGTTGCATTTAATTTTTTGAAATCTATATAGATTTTCAGCTTGCCATTTTTCTTGGGTATTACTACTATGGGTGACAACCATGTAGCTTCTTCTACATATTCAATGAATCCAATTGCTAACAACTTATCTATATCTTGTTTGACTATTGTAGCATAATTTGGATTTATTCTATACCTAGCTTGATGTGTTGATGGTATAGTAGTGCCCAACTCAATTTTTTGTTGTGTTAGCTCTAGTGGAATCCCTTTTAGATCTTTGTATGTCCATGCAAAAACATCTTTGAATTCCTTCAACATCTACTTCACTTCCAACGCCTTGCCTATTTCCAATTGTGCATTAATATTCACCATTTGTGGTTTTGCATTAGTTCCAAAATTGAGCTTCATCAATTATTGATCTTTTGTTAACATCCATCCAATTATCTATAATTCATGTGCTTTGATTTTTGCTAGAGTTTCATCCACTACAACATTCCTTGGTTGATGTCTATAGTACATCTCTGAATACACCTTATCCATTAAAATGACTTCTAGTTCATATCTATTGCCGATATATTTCTTTTTGTGTTATGTATTCCAAATCCCTAATCTGAAATACTAATATTCACATTTGTACCCATGACCTCCACATTTGTGGTTTTCACAAATTAAATTGTGTTAAGTAAACTTATTGTTCCTATGGAGAATAATTTTGGCTTTGTAGATGATATCTTTTTCTTCATCTATGATGCCATTCTAATAATCGTAACACAATAACACTTCTGGTCTTCTTATTTCACCTCCCAAATGTTTGGTGATTGTAATTGTTTTAATTGTCCCATTCATTTGTATGGTAATAATGTTAGTTCCCTAATCATGTGCCACTTCAGCATCCTTCAACCATGGTTTCCCAAGCAACATTGAATAATTAGAATCTACCACACTATTTTGAAATATAGTAAATGTAGTTATATAAGGAATGCCATGAACATATATATTCAGATCTCTTATCAACCCCATTGGTTTTGTGGTTGTTTGACATATGTTATCCTCAGATTATATGGTGCAGGTTTAGGCTTTGGAAGCCCCAACCTCAATCTCAATTGTTCTGTGATAATATTAACTCCAAAACCTCCATCCAACAACACATCATGTATTGTATTCTTCCCAATCTATACTTGGATAACTACCATATGATTATCTATTGCTATAGCAGTTGTCCCTACTTTTGGTATTGAAAACCAACTTGTTTTTATGTGGTTGCTTTGTTTAAATTTTGAGTTTTCTCTAGTTTTAACTTTTGCCAAAAATATATTTTTAATTCAAGAGCTATTTTAAGCATTTGTCCCAAGTTCAAAATATAACTTCTTTCTAACATCTACTTACTAATACCTAGAAAAAATAAATTCCGTGATCAATTTCTCTTGTGAATTCACTACTTTTTGTGATTTCTATGTTTCCATAAGAGTAGTATTTAACATACCCAGCCAGGTTGTGTTCCATCCCTCCATGGATGTGGATGGCCCTTATGTCTGGGTTTGTGTTTTCTGAATCTATTGAATTGTCTCGACCATTGACTTCTTCAACTATTTTTTTTTCTCCCAATTAACAACATTCTTTGCTTTTCTTGGCTCTCTATCCTTGAACACTTATTCTTCAATTACTTTACTTCTTGTAATAACATTAACACCCACCACATTAACATTTGTAGTGATTGTTTGTGTTTTACCAATAGGTTGAACCTTTGCTATTGCCACAAATTTCCCATGAAACATTTTTTGCATCTCAACAAACTTTGGACAATTTGTCATTTTATGTCCATTCGAACCATAAATGTGGCATGCATATGATGTTTTCTATGGTTTTTGACTTGGTTATGCTACCTATGTGGTTGTCATCATAGTCTACTCCTTTTTACATGTCTCCACATTGTGGTTCATCATCCCACAATTTGTGTAATGTTTATTAGTCTTCCCTATATTACTTTATGTTTTTGTTAGTGTTGCTTATGATACTCTCTGGTACTGATAATGCAATCTTCGCTTCTGTGGTAGTTGTGCTTTCTTCACACAACATTGCTACCTCCTTATGCTGTCGTAGTGTTGACCAGTTCATCCTTATAATCGTAACTCTAAAGTATGATTGCAAACCTGCTCTAAACACAATAATTAAAAAATTGTTGGTGGTTAGTATTTGTAAACCATGAACCAACTTTTAAATCTGCTCATAATAAACCTCCATCCTCTCAGTCTCCTCCTTGCTTCATGTTCTTTAGCTCCATGTATATTTGTTCATCATTCTGAATCTTCTTATGACATTTGCAAAATGCCTATGTAAACTTCAAAAAAATATAGTCAAGAAATTTTAACATGTAATTATGACACCAATTTGATGTTGTATTTCTTAACGCATAGTTAAACACATTGATGATATACTCTTCAAAAGTTTGTGCATTAACCTTTACTACAGAATTGAACATTCTAACATGAGCATCTAGGTAAACATTTGTTTTTAAATCAAGATATTTAATAGCTACCCTGTTTGGCCTAATATAAAGGCCATTTTTGTGGTCAAGAATTTGTGCAATTATAGCAAATGGTCCTTGATGTCCTCCTTTTGGATTCATTGCATCAACACTTTTGTACCCTCCAATAGCCATTGAGTTCATCGGTGGTCAATCTGCAGTCCTATTCACATGAGTAGTCAATATCAAATTGGTAAAGACCATTTAAGGTGTGCCAACAACTCTAGTAGTGGTTATTGGTAATGCCAAACTTCGACTCAAATTCTTTCTTACTGAGACTCCACCTAGTTCACTACCCAATTTTGCTACAGATCTAATTAATACTCCCCTTTTTACAACATCTATGTTGGGCGCAATAACCATTTCCACTCCTGTGGTTGTCATACTCACATCAAGTGATTAAATAACTCTTACTTTAGCATGTTGTTTCAAGGTTTCAACAACTATCACTTCTGACATTATTGGTGGAACTATGTTGACTCAAAATCAATGATGTTCTAGTCTGTGGTTACCCATTGGTATCCTTTGTGGTGTAGAATGTGGATGTGAATACCCTTTGGTTTTTGTTCCTAGTTTGAATAGATGGGCAAATTTGTCAACTTTGTGGTCCCAACTAACTTCCCAACTCCATGTTTTTCAATTTGTTCTAAACAATAAGAATTCTTGGTTCATGTTCTTATGGTTGATCCATTAACGATCCTACCACATTCTATAAATCCACATGCCTAACAATATTTACTTTGATGTGAAATGCCATAAAAGGACAATCCATGATTGCATGTCCTTCCTCACAAAATGCATAAACCGTTGGAAGTAATCTGACCATCTCCAAATCCACAAATTCATGATCTCATGTTTTTTGTGTGTACCTTGTTTATTAACTATGGATTCCTTTTATGTGAGTATGATTATGGTACTTCATCCAACACATTCACCTATGCCTTTACATATTCAAATGATCATGGGTAATTTTTTTTAGTCTCTTTAAACACATCAATATTGGTGTTTTCATCCACCTCCCAATGTTCCACTAGTTCATAATAATATGGATATGTAGACCAATACACAAACTTACTTCTTGTAACATCCCTTCCTTAGCTAATTACCAACTTTGGACTTGAGATTTCATGTGGTTGATCATGTATTGTTAAAGTCCCTGCTCCATCTTGATCTCTTTGACTCTAAACCACATATTATAGTTAAGAAGTATACTGCATCTCTCTCCATGGAAATCATCGTCTATAACTATGCCTTTTCTAAAGGCCCCTAGTTCATACTTTTCGTCGTACCACCTCATGTGGTAAAAAAGACTTGTGCCCCACAAGCCTTTCTTCTATTTTTAAAACTCGTTTGTCCAACATCAAATTCTAATATGGGGTTTCTATAAGCCTTGCATATTCATGTCCATTTTCAAGATTATCTTTTGTTTGTCTTCCAATGACTTAACGATTTGCCTCCAAGTCTAATTGTCACTATAAAATCCTAATCACCATCCAATTCATTTTGTTCCACAATTCTTTGTTTTCAAAGTTTGTAGATCACTTTGTAGTCTTTATGGCATCAACCACTTAGACCTCGAATACTTTCTAACATACCCCTTTAATTTCTAAATTAAAAAAAAACTACTCGTCTAATACTCTCCTCTATAGTACAACAATAAAATTTGTAAAACACCTTCCAACACTAAAAGAAAAACAAAAAAAAATTCCCCACAAGATGGGCGCCAAATGGTAGACATGAAATTAAATTTTTGCAAAATTATTCCACACTACTATACCAACATATTTACATTTCATTTGCATACATTCAGTATTTCTACCATGTTTCTCAACACAATTAACATTACCATTCATTAAAACACCAAATTCATGGTTATTTCATATAACTAGAATCTGCATTTAAAAATACATTATAAAAAACTCCAAAAACAATATTACAATTCATTTCATCATATTTTGATACTACAAACAATTCTCACAACAATATGAACATAAAATTCACTATAGAACTCTGTGTTTCTCTGTATTACTATAAAACATGAATCAAAATACAATAGAATTCTATATTTTGTTGAAATAAATCCCAAAACAACATATAAAATTTGTTGTATATCAAAACAAAATCTATGGTTTTCTAATCAAAAGTACCTATAGCTCCTCCTATTCTTCTCAAAACTTTGTGTCTAAGAATCTCCTTTGTTTTCTAAAACTCTCTTCTTTTGAATTGTCCCAAGTCACATCATTATGATCCAAAAACAACAAGAATTCAAAATTCAAACTAACAAAGTTCCTTGATCAGTCCCTATCCTAAATGCATTGTTCATTCAAAATCATGTACTCATCCTATCCCCTTAACATACATATTCAAATCCCTAATTACCATGGGGACATAATGGCATGACACTAGTGCACAATAACATCATGTTCACTAGAAGGATGGATAAGGATAATGTTGCACCATGAACAGTAGCTCCTTCACAGGGAGCATGGCTATAAAGGATTCAACGCAACACAACATGGTTAGTGTCCCTAACATTATTGCATTTGTTTGTAAATAAAAGTGGGCTGGTGACCACAAGTCCATGCCCACCTTACATATGTTTGCAACTTCAACCCTCTTATGGTATAAGTACATGTCATTTGCATGAGTTGAATACAACCATGAGAGGTGCCACTTTAACAATACATATGTTGAAAATTTTGCAACCACTATATCTATGTTTGGGTGATTGTGGATGGACAAGGGTTCATAGTCCACACTTGTGATGAAGAAAGCCAACAGAGGTAATGGTGAAGACATATTTAGTGGCACTTCATTGCAAAAAAAAGGTACAAATAATTTTTCTTCTTATTCTAATTTGGAGATGTAGTGGCAACATTTTTTTGGTAGCAAGTTTGATGACATGCATCAGATTTGAAGAAACATGATTCTACATGTTTTTGTTCTAACAAAACATAGAGCAAGATATGTATGTAACAAAGTCTTTTGATGTCATGGGTTCACATGGCAACACTAGGGGGGAGTAGCCATGGAAAGTTTGTTTTGCAAGTATATGTAAATAAATGGCATGGGATTAGAAATGTGGGCAACAATTATAGGCTATAATGTTAACATAGTGTGAATTTCGGTTGCCTACAACCAATTGGCTTAACATATTGTCATGCATTGTACAAGGTATTACAACATGCAAGTAGGTGATATTCTGATGATCATGTTGAGGTTCAACCTTTGGATCCATTTTTAACCTTATGTAGACAATGGGTACAATTTAAGATTTTTGTGCATGTTGTGTTTCTAATTGATTCCTTGGCCAAAGGAGTAGAATGGAAGTTATGTTTTGGGGGTTGGGGGCCATCTATTTTGTATATTTGAAGAAAGAAGATTTTTCATTGATCCTTTGATTGTCTAAAAAAGAATTCATTAGTTTTGGTCCATGTAACAAGTTCCCACACTAACACTCTTATAAAAGACTTTTGTCGGCTGTGTCTGAGCCCTTCAAGGGAAAGACAATAATTGAAATCCTCTAAGAACTCAAAGAAAAAATAAGAAAACTTTCAAGTGGTAGCAATAATGCCTTTCATATGCAAAGTGAAGCCACTATGAAGGAGCACTAGATGCCTTTGGGATCTGTTACTAGGACTAGAGACCTTGAACTTGGAGCACAAGTTAGAGTGCTTATGAAGGAGCACCAGACACTTTTAGGTTTTACTACCAAGACCGAAAGTCTCAAACTTGGAACACAACCACCTCATAGTTTCACACCCTTCAAGAAGGGACCTCCCCTTGTCAAGGATGATGAAACCAGAGGTAGGGAATTTCTTTGCTAGTCCTTCCAAAACAATTGTTCTTCAATTTGTTGAAAGCATTAACTAACATGTTGAATTGTTGTTCTTCAACTATAGGGTAGGGCAAAATAGTAAGGGGCCAAGGATTATGGTAGGAAGTGAAAGACAATGTGTGCTCAATTTAAATTTACAACTATTTGCAAGTATTGTGAAAGGTTGTGGGGCTTTACAAACAAGTGTTGAAGGAACAACAACAACTACTACTACAACTACAAGGTGTACTTATGTTGTTATTACTAGTAATAACAATGGATTCAAGGGCTTTAGTGGCTCATTGATGTGTTAAGTAGGAATAACTAGATAGGTACAACATTGTAATTTGTAATGCTTCAAAAAATGTGAATTAACAAGAGATGATGACAAAATTAGGACTTAAGAGCTATTAGGTTTTGAGGTCTGTGGAATGGGAGCTAATCAAAGTTTTTGTGAGATGGAAACTTGTTGAGATAAAATGTAAATATGCATGTTATTATAGGTGGCAATTTTCATTTTTGAGACTTATGTTCAGAAATTGACTGTGAGTTATGTTTAGAGAGAGGAATTAGAACTGTGTTGACGTAATCTTGAGTTAAAGTTTAGCAATCGATACATGGCAAATAACAAGGTGATATACATAGTACTTTACGGTTGAGAGTTGAGACAAGTAAAAAATTGACTTGATATAGAAAGCATTTGCATTTAATTAATGAGTTATGTTTAGAGAAAGGAACTAGAATTATGTTGTCATAGTCTTGAGTTGAAGGCGAGGAATTTATATTAGGCAGATTTTCAAGGTGATATCCTAGCTAAAACTAAGCTCAGAGTTTGGGGTAAACAATGAGAGTCAGATCCAGCTTGTCAATCTAAATTTTTGGAGTAGGTGGTAGATTGAATAGTTGTGAGTTTTGAATTTTGAGCTCAAGTTTGAGTTATGAGTTTTGAGCAAGGCATTTGAACCATACAGTAATAAAGGAGATGAATACAATGTTTTGCTATTTGTTGCTCTAATTCAATACGCCAATTTGGAAGTAGACTTGGCATTTCTTTTTATGTGGGCATCCTATATCACTTTGCAAATAAAATGCAACTAATAAAATGTATAAAATTTTCAACTTAATAACCTACTTACACATTGCATTGGCTGGTTCTCAAACAGGTTATTGCAATAACCAACCCTGATACATACCAGGCAGTTCTTACCTTTGGAAAAGCAAATAATATTGATAACCTGATTGACTGACCCTTGCTTGATATTGATACCATGCAGGTCTCAGAAATCTGATTTTAAAAAAATAAATTATACCCTGTTTGAAAATAAAATTAAAAAATTTACTCATAACCGGCCCGCCTGATATGGAAAAAAATCAATCACTGGCCAGCACTGGTACTAAACATGCATATGCATATATCTATCTATCTACCTAGTAGTCACCAAGTGCATTACCTACTTACCTACCTATGTATAACTAGTAATCAACTGTATTCTCTACCCGCTTACCTATGATATTTATGACACACGTACACCTAATTAGTGTTAAGGGTATATACAAGGGTTTATGGGGTTGGTTCCGAAGGTAAAACCTTGGAACGTGGTAACTGTTGTGTCATGCATAGTTACAAGTGTATAAGAGCATCTCCAACGCACACCTGCAAACACCCCTTTTCATTAAATATTGCAGCCAGATAGCGTGAATCCTGCTGCGCTCCTGTTTTGAAGTCCATTTTGCAGTTGTCATTTCAACCCTTTTAAAATCTTTTTTCTACTACGGATTTGGACAGTGATTATTACTCGTCAAGATGTAAAGACATAAATGGTCTTTGAGTGTTCAAAAGGACGTTTGTGGGTGGGGACAGTGATCATTAAACACTATTCTATTTAAAATAAAGGAGTTGTTTACAGTTTTGGGGTAGAGATGCTCTAATATATGTACTGTACAATTGTGCCTTGTAAGTTCAATTGTAACTTGTAGGTTAAGTTGCTTCCTACAAGACACAATTGCTCTCCTGCAGTAGGTGATCTATGTTAGAGCTACAGCTAAATCCCAAACAGAATATAGGGGACACGTTGAAATCTAGAAGTAAATCCACCGTTTACCTTCTCTTAGGTTAAGATACATTGGCAATCACCACACCCTAAAGAAATTAGAGTCAAACTGTGTTATATGGTAATTAATAATATTTGAGATTACATACGCGCATTCTTAACTTTAGAGTGACAAAATTGGCCACCTCTTGTCAAAAATTAAGACTCAAGCCAAAATCTAAATTTCATGGATGTTATGTTTACAATCACTTGAGTAGAAAGGAACTGTCATTAG
>Ga0209208_10007876_pt1 | contig 14322 bp, 15 predicted proteins | sample S1TSphfallax_3_FD_187694 | JGI IMG/M metagenome (GOLD analysis project Ga0209208, IMG submission 187694) | Host-associated microbial communities from peat moss isolated from Minnesota, USA - S1T2_Fd - Sphagnum fallax MG (SPAdes) (version 2) | ecosystem: Host-associated > Plants > Peat moss >...
TAACTATTTTTTTTCATCCTCGGGTTGTGACAACCTGTAAGTTAACTATTTTTTTTCATCCTCGGGTTGTGACAACCTCTAAGTTAACTATTTTTTTTCATCCTCGGCTTGTGACAATCTCTAAGTTAACTATTTTTTTTCATCCTCGGGTTGTGACAACCTCTTAGTTAACTATTTTTTTTATCCTCTAGTGGTGACAACCTCGGGTCACCACTTAGTGTAGTTAGTGACATTTTAGTGGGTTTCGATTTTTAGTGGTAGAAGGTCTGAAATATTTGAGTCTTCCAAAGAAGCACATTTATTAGTCCTCCAAAGGAAGGACCCTTATAGATTCCTATTAATCATTTTGCATTCCTTCCAAAAAATTCAACACGAGATCAAGTTTAAACCTACGTTGAAATCAAATGACTAATTCATTTTTACTTCCAACATTTTCACAAGCATGTTTTATTTATGAACTAGAGTGGAAGAATAATTTCAACTTTGTTAAGAATTATTAGGTCCTAGTGTTGTAGTGTTGAAAAATATTATAACAAGTGACAATTTAGATATACCAATAAAAATAAATCATGTAGAAGTAGATAGGTCAAGCTTGAAACTTTATTTGTAGAAAATAGCTTTCAAATGAGAGTTTGGGTGATTTTTTTTCTTGTTCAAGGAATTTCTATTTTTCTTCAAGAAGTTTACTAGGTGGAGTGTTTTTCACCAATAGCCATTTGTTAGTTTTGGATGGGCATTGTAGCCATGTTATTCTATAAACAATAAAACATGCACAAGAATTTGGGTTAAACATGATCACATTACCATCCTACACATCACATGTTTTACAACCGTTAGATTTATTTTGTTTCAAGGCATTTAAAACAACTTTCAAAAAGGTTTGTAACTATGTTTAGAAGCAATCACATGGAACCAAACAAGATAACCGTGATTGGACGGGTAGATCAAACTTTAGAACAATTAGTCACAAAGAAAAACATCGAGTTTGGATTGAAAGCTACATGTATATTGGCTTTCAATCCAAGGCAATATACAAGCGTTGATCCTCAAAAATATATATTATAACAAACATCAGCAACTAGGGAAGTGAAGACCATTACACAACAAATGAGGAAGTTAATCACAATCGAGATTAGGGGGGAGGAATTTGTTGTTGTAGAACTTTTGCATATAGTTGAAACAATTCAACAAATAATAGTTGAAGATTTGTCTACATCTAACATGTTAAAAAATGACAAGCATTACTATGTAGATATGATTTAAAGCCCTAAAATGATTGAAGAACAACCATAAGAGATCAATGTTGTAAACCTAGACGAGGATAGTTTTCGGTGTTACATGAAACTTAGCCTCTTCCAAATCTGACTTAAAAATCCATTTGTTTACAGAACTTGCTTTCATTGTTTTTTTAAATTTGCAAGATTGACAAAGGGAAAAGAACCATTAGTTGAATATTCCTAATCACATGTTGTGACATCCATTGAATACCTACATTTCTTAAAGAAAAAAACCATGGACAAAGCGTTCACAATGGAAATTAAAGAAGGAAGGTGAAAGGAGATCGAAGGAAGGTTCACAATTGAAAAGTATAATAGATATGGAGATTGTAGCAAATCGAACAACTCAAAAAGCTATTGAGAAACACAATAGACAATAGCACAAGGTAGGTAGTAGGCATGAGGGTGTTGAGTAACAATGTTTTTGCTTGTTCTTAATGCAAGCAAAGTATAAGGAGCTCAAGTAGAATAGAAGACAAACACAATTAGGAAAATTGCAAAATACAACATCACAACAATTAGGAGGACAAGACCACAATATGACCAAAAGGAATATCAAGACCATGATGATCAAGAGGAGCACAAGACCACAATGAGAGATTAGGAGGAATAAAAGACCGCAACAATAAAGAGGAACACAACACCATGATAATGATGAAAAACATCAAGATCATGATGATTAGGAAAAACACCAAGATTAGGGTGACCAAGAAGAACACCAAGACTGGGGTGAGTAGAAGGAATACAAGACCATGATGATTAGGAGGAATACAAAGTCATGGCAATTAAAAAGAACACAAGACCATAGCAAACAAGAAGAACACCAAGACCACGGTGATTAGGAGGGCTAGAATTTATGAGTAGGAGGTGTACCAACTAGAGTGCTCCAAGCTTGGGAGCGTGCTTGATTTGAGATCACCAACGCAGTTGGTGACGGGAACACCCATTTTGCACCCACAAACCTTGAGAAACTTGCACAAGGGTTTGGTTAATGGGATGAAATCACACTTACTACTATTGATAAGCAAGCCCTAATAGTACCAATCCATAAGGTACTACGACTTTTTGTGTACAAAAAATCATGTCATGTCTATTTCACTTGTGCTTACTCTTGGTCTCATACATTGAATATTGTATAAGATTTTTTCTGCTTCTAAAACCCAGTTGAAAGTGATTGAAATTCTAACTGTTTTGTGGTTTGAGGGAGTTATTATCCCCAGGGTATGTTTTAGAATCTAGTCTTTCAGATTTCAAGATGTACTTAGTTGCAGTTTCAAACTGCGAACTGCAGAAATCCAAGATCAAAGCAAAGAATGGAATGCAAACACAACCACGCTTCACATGATTTAATAATCGCATGATATAAGTGTTTATGGATGTTTTGTGATAGAATGTGCATGAGATTAGCTAACCAGATTACAAATCATAAATGTCTGTAAAGCAGTACCTATTAATTTGTCTATGTCCCTATGCTCAAATCTTGCTACTAATTTTCCTGTCAGAGATCTCAAATCCATAAGTAAGAAAGATTAATTAATTTCACCAGCTGCAACACTACACAACTTCTCTCACCAACTTCTGTAATCCACACACACACACACACACACACACAAGCACATGCAGGCATGTGCAGGGAGACAACAAGACTGGGGGAGAAAAAATCCCCAAAAAAAACCAATACTAAAATGAACTCTTGAGATCATTTTGTTTTTACTCAAATTAATTACAGAATCATCATATACACTTGTGGATCAATCACCTAAACTTGCGGAAATTTATACACTTAATCAATCAGAAAAGCACAAGGTAGGAACAAACTGTAACCCAAAGCACTACCTGCACTGCAACTACTATGATATAAATCATTCTGCCCCACCAGTGAATCAATACCCCATTTGTCCAGGTAACTACATAGCTTCTGTTGCTTTTATACTACATTGCTCCCCAGACAAATTGCTTCCCGTGTAGAAGTTTTTTTCCCCAAAAGAATGGTGTCCAATTTTAGCTGTCAAATTTGCATACAGATTAGCACTCTACTAAGCTGAGTATACAGTTTAATCTGATGAAGATACAGAGAGAGTTTTCAACACTGGCAGGCACAACCCATGTTCACAAGGGTCAGGTTTTACATGTCGTGATACAACAGGATTACCTGTGTCATCAACATCAAGTAAAGCTGTATCACCTTCCTTGTATTCACCTGCCAGCAAAGCCTCGCTCAGGTTATCTTCCACTAAGCGGACCACTGCTCTCCGCAAAGGTCTTGCACCATAGCTGCGATCATACCCTTGGTCACATATCAGTTTTACCATGGCTTCAGAAATTTCAAGATGAAGGCCCCTTGCTGTGAGTCGCTCCTTTGTCTCCTCCAACATCAGATCCACAATCGCACGCACCTGGTTTCACATAAAGAATAATTAAATTTACTTCACATAGATCAAAAATTTGAAAGCACAAACATTCTCCTCCTCTTGACATCTTAAACACAAAGTTGAAATCCTCTCTAACCACATCACAAGAATTGACCAGCAACTCCAGATTCACATGCACATACCAACTCCTAAAGTCCAGCATATCCACATTCAAAATGATTACTTGGAACCTTCTCTGCAGCCCTGTCTAGGTTTTTACCTGTGATCTCTCCAGTGACCTGAAAACAACAACCTCATCAAGCCTGTTCAACAGCTCAGGTCGAAAGTAGCCCTTGAGTTCATCCATTACCAGAGCCTTCAACTGTGAGTATCTACCACCATCAGCATCATCTGAGAAGGTAAAGCCAATGCGGTTGCTTCCACCCTTGGCAATGGCTGTTGAACCCACATTGGATGTCATCACAATCAGCACATTTTTGAATGAGACCTTTCGCCCCTACATGGTCAACAAGCAATGTAATGATCAGTAATGGGGATGCAGACATTCAAGATGAGTCATGCCCTCTTAGACACACACCATTTACACTTCAGCTTTAAGAAATTTCAAGATCTGAGGACAGCAATACTGTACAATGGGAGCTTGTCGGCAAAACAAAACTCTATATCAAGGCAGCATAAGGCCTGGAAACATTTCCGACACAGTTTAGTATTTTATTTGGGAAGTTTCGACTGCTGTCAGTGTCCATATCACATGAGGGTAGTTAATGATTTGCTAAAATTGTGAAGTGTTCTTACCTACAAGAGACAATAGTTTGTATTGTTAATCTAGTTTACAGAAGCAAACAACATAACACTAGTAAGTACCTGAGAGTCTGTAAGATGACCATCTTCAAAAACTTGAAGCAAGATATTGAAGACATCAGGGTGAGCCTTTTCAATCTCATCCATAAGAATCACAGTGAAAGGTCGTCGACGCACTGCCTCAGTGAGCGCTCCACCGTCTCCATAGCCGACATAACCTGGTGGGGAACCAATGAGCTTACTCACAGTATGCCTCTCCATGTACTCACTCATATCCAATCGGATCATAGCCTCCTCCTGTCATTTCAAAAAAAAAGCGTCAATTTGGGGGAACTGTCTTCAACTTCCATCTGAATCCAGAAAGAAACAGTTTGATGCAAAAAGAGAGAATTCCTTGATTCTCAGCATACCACTCTCCAGAAAAATTAATATTTCAAGGACTTGCATCATATGCTTTGCACAACAACAATCATTTACAACTGATATATCCAAGATAGGCTCCTTGGATCATAGACTCACAACAGCAATCAACAGACCATGGGGAGAAGCTAGGAACCCAACACAAGATAACAAACACAGCCAAAATTGTACAAAGAGCACTGTATACTCACAGAACCAAAGTAGTGCTGGGCTAAGGCCTTAGTGAGCTCAGTTTTTCCAACTCCAGTAGGTCCACAGAAGAGCATGGCTGCAATGGGGCGATTGGGATCCTTGAGACCCACACGGGCCCTTCTGACAGCACGTGTAATTGCACTCACAGCATCATCCTGACCTATAACACGTGTGTGCAACATCTTCTCCAAGTCCATTAATTTGTTTTGCTCATCTGCTGTTAGTTGCTCTATTGGGATTCCAGACCACATTGCTGCAACTGCTGCTATCTCTGCTGGTCCCACAACCACTGGTCTGTACCCAAAAAAATCAATGCAACAGAGTTAGTACCTTAACTGTTACTAATATCAGAGCTCAACAAAAAGTCATGCCTCAATGGTTCTAAGTCGTCTTGCAGGGGGGGGTGAAGAACAGCAGCTGCTTCATGAGAGTTAAGACCCTTTTTTTGCATTATGCAGCAACATATTTATGACATAAGATAATAGGACTCAAATAATGTGTTCCCACTTGTAAGTGAGAACCATAATTCTCCTCCCCCATAAGGTTTGACAACCGGAAAGACTGTCTTGCCATTTGAAGGCTTTACACTCCCACAACCTTCTATATTGTCACCAAGCATATACACCCCATAGCCCTCTTAGGTTTATGAACTATTTCAAGGATAGGAATCATGGTGCAGTTGGACAGAGACTACGGATGTACCCATCAGCAAATTCTTCATCATCACTCAAGATGTTTGCATCCAAGAATGAGTTGTCAGGTGCAGAGAGAACATCAGCCTCAGTGTCGATACTTCTTGGTTCTGAAGTGGCTGCAGAACTTACTACGTCCTCTAATATGTACTCTGTACCTCCAGTTGTTGTCACAAAGGCCTGAAACAAACACAATGCACTTCAGAACATAGAGAAATGGACCTTTTAAGCACACACTTGCACTGTCTGGGATCTAATGACAAGGTGGGAAGCATGTCTGTCAGAGTAACTTACAGCTTCCTGAGAAGCCTGTACAGCACGAATCTCTTGCCAGTATTCTGTTGGGGATTTCATAAGTATGCTTGTCTGGCGCTCCTTCCGCTTCCTAAATGCATTGATACGGGCCCGGCTGCCCGCTTCATCCAACAAATCAATTGCCTTGTCAGGAAGGAAGCGGTCAGCAATATAGCGAGCTGATAAATACACTGCAGCCTCCACTGCCTCAGTGGTGATGTGGCACTTATGGTGCTCCTCATATTTACTCCTTAGTCCCACCAAAATCTTCACAGCATCCTCCTGCAGCCATGCCAATAGATGACGAGTCCTTCATTTACAGATTCAAAATGGTGCTATTTGAATCACTCCAAAAGACCATCAAGTGATAGCCCTCTGTTGTATCTTTGAATTCCTCTATATGCAGGAGTCTTTGTGAAAGTCATTCTACAAGACATTCATTGAGAAAAACTCTTAGAAGTTGTGAAGATCTAGATATTTGGAAATCTAGGTGCAAAGGAGCTCATTATTTTCCTTTCTGTTTCTTTGACACAACCCAAAGGCCCACACCTTGAAATGGGAAGAAACCAAATCCTCCTGGAATAACTTGTTTTCTTTGAATTGGGAGAATATTAAATGGGCAAGGAACCATTTCTTGACTCTATCAATATGACCAGATATCTCTGGTGGAGGGCTTTCCACTTCACACTGCTCAATGGCAGAAAGCAGATACATTTTGGTATCTCATAAGCACTAACTCAAACTTGCATGGTTCACCTGTAGCTGCTTGATTCCTATGCCAGATAGATAGAACCATATTTCAGCCTATTGACATTGCGCATTGGAAACTCAGGGCATTGTGTACAGTAGATGTACAAAAACAAGCTGTTAAATATTAGAGAATGTTTCCCAAGAGAGAACTTCTAGAAATAAACCCCTTGAACCCAGAAGTTTCTAAAAGACAATGGACAACATACATCAAGTGTCAGCTTTCATGGACCAGACCAATTGCTTTAGACTTTCAAATCTTGGATATCACTAAATCTCTTTATCATCAAAAGTTTACTAGTCTGCCCAAGAGGTGGTGGCTTGTGTCCACTTGGCACTTTGAGACAGTTCTATAGTCATCCAAGACTTATTATATCCACATGACCTCTGCTAAGATAAAATCCAATGCAATGCAGACTGTGTTCATGTTAGGTCTTTCATCAGTACAGTGATAACAGGGGTGTTTCAGGTCATACCTGACTAGGCTCAAGCACCATAACAGGTTGGAAACGTCGGGCCAAAGCTTTATCCTTCTCGATGTGTTTACGGTGCTCATCCAAAGTTGTTGCACCAATGCACTGGTGACACATTCCAAAGCAACAGGTCAGGATTCATTGCATGACACACCCCAAGAGAGAATTCTTTCACAGCTGCAAATGATACACAGCAGTTACCCTGTTCTGTCATAAATTGGGTAAAACCTTCATCACTGATGTCACTTCAATGCCTTCAAATGAGAGCAAGCATGATTGTAAAGAAAAGAGTTTTGAAGTCCAATTTCACTCCATCAGAGTGCAATCATACCTGAAGCTCACCCCTTGCAAGTGCAGGTTTCAACAAGTTAGCAATGTCCAGGCCTGCACCTGCACTGCCTCCTCTCCCAACTGATCCAGAACCCACTAATGTGTGCACTTCATCAATCAACAAAATTACATTGCCTGCACATCACAAATTTATGTCAAAACTCTATGAATCTGCTAAATAACCCAAAATAACATACTGCTTACTTGAACAAACCAGCCATGCTCAAGAATGTTGAAACTTCCAAAGCAATCTCTGGAAATTGAATGTCCAGAGAACACAAGATAAACATTGTGTCTGATTTTTTGACATTGAAGCCAGACACCAACCTGCTGAGCGGGTCTCTTCAATAAGGTTAGTGACACGGCTTTCCAGTTCACCACGCTCCTTGGCTCCAGCCAACAGCAAACCCATATCTAAGGACATTACTCGTTTTCCCTGCATTCAGCACACCCTCCAATATCACAGAGAGCCACCGAAAATGGCAACACCATGTTGTATGGGCATTGACAACTTTAGAAGGTTGGGACTACCTCTCACAAACTTTTTTCTCTCTCCCAGACTCCTCTGATCAAACTTCTATGTGCTTCAGTGGTGTTGAAACAGCCCCAAACCACTCAATACTTTTACACATTAAGTCAAACATGACAACTGCAGATGCAGCCTAGGCCCAACTTGGCAATTAGCCACTATCAACCTTTCAGAAGCTTACACAAGAACCTAACAGCTGTTTCTGACTCCATTCTCCCAACATTTTCATTATTAGGCCTTTAGGTCTACCATAGAGTAGAGCCACATAAGTAAACACAAGAAGCCAAACCAGGGGGGGGGGCAAGTACATACAGTCAAAAATTCTGGCACACTGCCACCAACAATTCGCATTGCCAACCCCTCAGCAATAGCAGTCTTCCCTACCCCAGGCTCTCCAAGAAGTATAGGATTATTCTTCGTGCGGCGAGCAAGAATCTGGACAACACGCTGTACTTCCTTGTCCCGGCCTATGACTGGGTCAATCTTACCCTCTGCTGCTCGAGCTGTTAAATCTATGCAAAAATCATCGAGTGCCCCCTTATCTGCATTCATTTTTCATCAAAACGCCATTAGCCTGACAGACCTTGGATTAATGATGAGGGACCTCTGAAAACAATAACTCAACCTTGTGAACCATGAACTAAAGCATCCAATGGGAAAGCTTTGTGAGATCATGATCATACGGAAAACACAAACAGGCAGCTCAATACATCATAACCGTCTGTTTAATATGCTATTCCACAGAGTGTCTGAGAGACCCTGGAATTTTTTCGGAAATTCAGCACTTCAGCCATACTGAAGTGGATTTCTTAAAGCATTAGCAGACAATGAGATGAATCAATGGAGACAGCTAGATATTGAGAGCATTCTTTCTCATCTGTGTCCAGGGTTAACAGATAGGTGTTCCTTCTGAAGTGTGCTTGAAACTGACAGACACCCACACAATCCTGCCACACAGATATCTTCACAAATGCTCACTCTCCCTTTCTGTTGCTGTATCATGTCCCCCTGCCTTCCCCAGTTTCAGCCCAGCACCTTACAGGGTCTCACTTGCTAGGAATTCCTAACCCACCATCTATTGTCATGAGAGAATTGGATGTTGATACAAGCCTCAGAGAACAGATCATAGTCTGAGACAATGGTCTGAACTCACTGCCTGCTCCAGCAAAAAAGTTGAAAGGAGTGCTCCCTTTGAGATAGAAGGCACAAGGCGTTACTTCTCTCAATTAAGTGAAGGCGATGCCTTGACTGACATCATCACTAGCTTGAGGAAATAGGAAGTCAACACGTAAAACCTGCAGTGCTTCCTTACAAATAAGACGTATGGTGGATGCGCCACCTCACCCCAAAGTTTTCTGACCGCCTTACACATAGAGAATCTTTACCAGGACGAAGGTCCATCATGAAACTGATGATGCCTAATCAACACAAGAAATTTGTCACTTTGAATGGAGCAAGGAGGAGGAAACAGTGCCAGTCTAGTACAAAGCCACCAAGCCGAATAGGAGTGATAATGACAATAGCAAAAAAGACTTCATGAATTTCCTGTGAACTGACTTGGTACCAATTAGTGAATTAGAAAATTGAGCATGTTTTTGTACAGAAAATAAGAACCTTTTCGACTGCTGGTGCGCTTTGTGGAGCTGGTGGCACCAACTGCAGTCTTGGATGGCATTGCAACTGACGAAGCAGCTGCCCGTCCCTCCTTTTCAAGCTCCCCTTGCAACTTTGCCACTGCTTCAGTCCGCAATTTGTCCTTCTTCACACCCAATCTGCCAAAAATGACAGCAATGTTTGTAGTGTACATAAGACACGCAACCTCAGGAGATCCTGCAAAATCCGTTGAAGACTGGAATTTCCACATGGTTACACAGAAAGTCTTTTTTTTTGGGATATTATACTTGAGAAGGCATAATTCTACAGAAACCCTTGATCACTCCGAATTTGATTTGATCACAAGGTTAAAACACTAGGTGAATATCTGGACACCTGCATCACAAGACGGCTCCATCTGCAAGTTTCATACAAGTGGACCAAGCCAGAGGAATTGGGTACTGTGTCAATGAAACAGTTTCAAGAAGGTCTCTCTCCCGAATACTGGATTCAAGGACTTTTCTTGCAAGAGCTTCAGAAAGTCTTGCAGAAAGTCCTGTGAAACTACTTCAAAGTTTGCAAATTATACACTAGGGAGAGGAGGTGCCTAACCAGGACACAGTCTAGTGACCCACCGCAGGCAGCATCTGGGAGCGGGAGCAATTTGGGGGGTGGGGGAGGAAACGGACAACACAAACCTGTCGAGCACCTTGCTGGCGCCACCGTCGTCAACAGACAAAAGTGCGATGGCGACGTGCTCAGGCGCAATGTAGTTGTGTCCCATCTTCTTCGAATGCTCAAGAGCGGCTTCGAATACTCGTTTACTCCCATGAGAGAATGGAACTTCAGTGGCAGGGCCAAGGATGCCGCCAGTGGTGCCGCCGACGACAGCAGCCGACTTCTCGTCTTGTAACAAACCCTTGACGGCCTCCCTCGCTCTCTCAATGGTGAGACCGGAGCCCAGATATCCCTGGCTCCCTCTCTCCTCCGCAATCAGTCCTAACAACAACTGCTCGGTTCCTACTTCCTTTCTCCCTAACGCTTTCGCTTCCCTTTGTGCAAGCATCACCGACTTGATAGCCCTCTCTGTAAACCTCTCAAACACGGCAGTCACTACTCCCCGGCTGGGCGCAGTTTTCTCGCTATCCCCAGCAGCAGCGAGATGAGAGTTGACTGCAACATCAAACCCGTCGGAGACAGACACAGGCCTCATCACATCTACACTGGAACTCTTTCTCAAACCCTCGTAATGCCGCAACGCACCGCATGTTGTTGTCGATGCTGCTGCTGCTGTTGTTGCTACACCGAAGCCCCTGCGAGCGGCAACTGCACACGAAGTCGGCAGCCGTCTCCCAGGCCGTCTATGCGATGTCCTTCTTGGTGAGCTATGGCGATGTTCGTTGTGAGATGTGGTCGACAAAGGACTCGTCAATACTCTTATTGCTGCCGCACTCGCCATTACCTCCATGTAATAACAAAGCTGACTACTACACAAACACAGACTCACTCTCTCCTTCCTTCACACACAGAATTCCTTCAAGCAACACAAGCAAAGATCACAGACCTCTGAGATCCACCGAAATCTCTCACAATCACAACGAGAAATCCTCGACCTTTGCTTTCTTCTCGACAAATTGTTTGCTCCTACTATACGAGGAGGAGGAGGAGGAGGAGGAGGAGAAGAAGAAGAGGAGCCTCCTCGCAACTCCTCCAAGGAGTGTGCAAAAACACTCTCTTCTCAAACCCTTCCAAATCAGAAAATCCTCTCAATTTTCCAAAAACTCCACCTCACAGACTCCAGACACAAACTACACCAAAATCAAAAAAGACAAAAAAACACACACACACACACACACACACACAGAAACAAAATAAATCAATAAACAAAATCCCCGCTCAGAAGTTCTTATTTCTCTCCAATTCGCAACCTTCAAAGTTTGCAAGACGACAAATCTCCGTCGAAGCAAGCAAGCAAGCAAAAACAAAGAGCACTATTATTGTTCCAAGGCCGGTCTTCCCAAATCCGGCATGAAAACAGAAACAGAGCGGACCGGAAGAAAAACAGAGAAGAAGAAGAAGAAGAAGAGATGGCGAAAATGGAGACGAAGAAGCAGAGCAAGCAGCCGGTATCTTTGTAATTAAGCAAACCAAAAGAAAAAAACAGGGAAAAAAGGGGGTGGAAAAAGAGCACAAGAATTCGGAGGAAGATGCAGCAACGAGGCGGCGTGAGCAACGCAATGGAAATCGCAGCGGAAAAGGAAAACCACGAAGGTGCTCGCGAGTGCCGATGACGACGAGAGAAGAAGCCGAAGGAGAAGAAGAAGAAGCGAAGTGCAACGACGCGCGCAAAGGGAAAGGACAAAAGGGATACGACGCTTCCTTCCTTTCTTCCACACTCTTTGTAAATAAATAAAATAAAATAAAATTTCACACATTTCCTTTCGTTTTAAGCCAAAGTCTTGTGGGAATTGAGGGGGTCGGGGAGGGGGGGTGGGTGTTTCTTAAAAAATAATTTTATTTGGGGGGGGGGACCCGGGGGGTTAAGCCATGTTCCCTAGAAATTTCACAAGTAGGTGCGTGAACCTAAGTATTTATTTATTTGCAACAGAGTTTCAATTATTTATATTTATTTACAATTTTGTGATATCGAGAATTTGGTGATTTATTATGGTGGCTTTCTTTGTCCAAATTTTTAAAGGTCTATTATGGGCAAAACATTTAAGGTGATTTAATTGTAAAAAATTAGGGTTTTTTAAATTAGTGTTTTCTCTAATTAAAAATTTAGGGTCAATTCAACACAATTGTTTTGGGTGACTAGGTATATATATATATATAATAAATTAAATTATTTTTAATTTTTGTCAAAAATTTATTTATTAATTGTGTAAAATTATTTTATAATTATTATTTAAAAAGTAAGGATTTGCAAGTTCTCAACTTTTGAAAAGAGTTGTTGACAAGTAGGTTAAAATTTTATCAATAAATAAATAGATAAATAAATAAATAATCAGATTTTGACTATGTTAAATTAACCACAGTTTGTGCCTAACCACAGTTTGTGCCCCTGCCATTAGTAGTAGCCCAGGCCTAAAAGGGTGACACACGGTTTTCAAAATAATTCATGCAACCAATGAGAAGGCTCATGATGAGGGGGTCCAATATTTTTGGTACCTTTTAATAATGTGAGGGCGATTTTTGATTTTTGATTTTTGATTTTTTTTTTTTTGGGGGTTCTCAATGTGTTCGCATCTTGTTTTTTGCAAGGTTCCCCAAGTTCCCAAGAGGTTCCCAATAGCACCTCAGATTTATTCCATAGGGTTTTGCCCAAAGTTCCCACTCTCATGAATATAAACTGAAAAGGTAAGCTATATAATAAATGGAGCACATTTTGCTTTTCTTTTGGGGACTGGGGTCCAAAGAGGTAGTGCCCAATGTTCCCAAAAATTTTGATGACATTGGGCAACTAATATGGCTCCTTAATTAAATATTAAATCTTTAATTTTGATACGTAGTTTTCTTTTCTTTTTTTTAATTTTGAAATTTTTGACAAGTAGTGACCATTAAAAAATAATAAACACATTCTTTTTAATGGCTCATTTTTTCTTTGACTTTTTGACCATATTTCACCAATACAAAAACATTGACTCAAACATTTTTGAATTTGAAAAAAATGTTGCCAATATTGAGAAATTTGAAGAATTGGGCTCAATTTGACACCATTAAAATAATAATAATAATAAATAAATAATAATAATAATTTAAACCTCCAAATTTTTTTTGGAATTGTCAAAAAGGGAAGTTCTTTCTCCCAAGGAAAGAAGCAACCAACACGGGTTTGAACTTGTTGAAATTTGAAATTGGGGCTTTTGAACCCCCATTTCTTTCAAAGTTATAAAATTATTTTCAATATTTTTGGGCCAAACATGGATGGATGGATGGATGGATGGATGTTGACTACAATTTAAGCTTAAGGTAACATGCCTAACTATTAAGCTCACATTGGATTAACCAATCTCTTGATTAGGCCTAGAATCAATATTAAGAAGGTTGCATTCACACTTGATGTTAAATCAATGTTAAAATAAAATCTTAAGTGGCATCCTAGGTGGCACCCAACAACGTTAAATGGGTGATAGCTTAATGTCGAGTGAATGTTAATAATTTAACATTAAAATCTTCATGAAATAAGTAAATTTAAGTCTTAAATGATTAAGTATGGTGTTAAGTTTTAGGTTTTGGGTTTAGGGTTTCAAAGATGATTCTCAAAACTCGATCATGAGGGGAAAAAAAAATTAATTTATAAAATTAACATATATTTTCCTCAAAAATAAAATAAAATAAAATAAAATAATCAAAATAGCCCAAAATGATAGAAATGTGGTTAGCCTAGGGAGAACTAATGAATCGATTTTCAGTAGTAGCTCACATTAATGGTATCCGCCGGTTATATCGTACTAATAGGTACTTAACTTACGCTTCACTCAAGGCCCCTCCGCCTCAAACACCAAAGCAGACGGTGACGATCTACAGATTTATTGAGAAGAGAAATACTGGGCCGTTCATTGTCCAGATGGGCGCCACCTCTCCCCCCCCCCCGGGCGC
>Ga0209208_10007877_pt1 | contig 14321 bp, 13 predicted proteins | sample S1TSphfallax_3_FD_187694 | JGI IMG/M metagenome (GOLD analysis project Ga0209208, IMG submission 187694) | Host-associated microbial communities from peat moss isolated from Minnesota, USA - S1T2_Fd - Sphagnum fallax MG (SPAdes) (version 2) | ecosystem: Host-associated > Plants > Peat moss >...
TGTTCTTCGTCGGCGGTGCGATGGCCATGGTCATTCGCGCCGAGTTGTTCCAGCCGGGACTGCAGCTCGTCGATCCGGTGCTGTTCAATCAAATGACCACGAATCACGCGCTGGTGATGATCTTCGGTGCCGTCATGCCGGCGTTCGTGGGCCTCGCCAATTGGATGGTGCCGCTGCAGATCGGCGCTCCGGACATGGCGCTGCCGCGCATGAACAATTTCAGCTTCTGGCTGCTGCCGTTCGCCTTCACGATCCTGCTGTCGACGTTCTTCGTGCCTGGCGGCGCGATTGCCGGTGGCTGGACCATGTACCCGCCGCTGGTGCTGCAGAGCGGCGACAGCTTTCCGATGCTGATTTTCGCGGTGCACTTGATGGGTGTGTCGTCGATCATGGGTGCGATCAACGTGATCGTGACGATCATGAACATGCGCACGCCCGGCATGACGCTGCTGAAGATGCCGATCTTCTGCTGGACCTGGCTGATCACGGCCTATTTGCTGATCGCCGTGATGCCGGTGCTCGCCGGCGCGGTGACCATGCTGCTCATGGACCATTTCTTCAAGACCAGCTTTTTCAATGCGGCCGGCGGCGGTGACCCGCTGATGTTCGAACACGTGTTCTGGTTCTTCGGGCACCCGGAGGTCTACATCATGATCCTGCCGGCCTTCGGCATCGTCTCGGAGATCATTCCGACCTTCGCCCGCAAGCCCCTGTTCGGTGCGACCTCGATGATCTACGCGACCGCCTCGATCGGTTTCCTGTCGTTCATCGTCTGGGGTCACCACATGTTCGCCGACGGCATGCCCATGGCGGCGCAGCTGTTCTTCATGATGTCGACGATGTTGATCGCCGTCCCGACGGGCGTGAAGGTCTTCAACTGGACGGCTACGCTGTGGCGCGGTTCGCTCTCGTTCGAGCCGCCCATGCTGTTCGCGCTCGGGTTTTTGTTCATGTTCACGATCGGCGGCTTCTCCGGCGTCATGCTCGCGATCGTGCCCGCCGACTTTCAGTACAACAACAGCTACTTCGTGGTCGCGCATTTCCATTACGTGCTCGTGCCCGGCGCCGTGTTCGCGATCATGGGTGCGGTCTATTACTGGATTCCGAAGTGGACCGGCAACATGTACAACATGACGCTCGCGAAGACGCACTTCTGGCTGTCGACGATCTTCGTCAATGTACTGTTCTTTCCGCAGCATTTTCTCGGCCTCGCCGGCATGCCGCGACGCGTGCCGGACTACGCCGTGCAGTTCTCGGATTGGAACATGGTGTCCTCGATCGGCGGCTTCGGGTTCGGCCTGGTGCAGATCCTGTTCGCGATTGCGGTGATCCAGTGCATCCGAGGCGGCAAGAAGGCGAGCGCGACAGTCTGGGACGGCGCCCGGCCCGTGGGACTCGAGTGGCGCATCCCCTCGCCCGCGCCCTATCACAGCTTCACGACGCCGCCCGTGTTGGAACCGGCCGAAGTACGGCGCTCGTGAACGAGGAGTCCGTGCAGAAACGGCGGATTCGCATCAGCGCGCTCGCGCTGACGACGCTCGCGCTCGGGTTTTACATAGCCTTCATCGCGATGTCGATCTATCGCAGCAGGCATTGATGGATCCCGCGGAGCAACGGCGCGCCAACCGCGGCCTCATCAAGGGTTTGCTGCTGATGACCGCGGCCAGTTTCGCGTTCGGCTGGGCGCTCGTGCCGCTGTACGGCGTGTTCTGCAAGTTCACCGGAATCGGCAACGCGGAGGCGGCAACGGGCCGGGAGTCGGCCGTCGAAGCGGTCGATCCGAATCGCGTCGTGACGATCGAGTTCGTCGCCGACCCCGCCTCGGTCGGCAGCTTCGACTTTCATCCCGTCGCGGGCTCGGTGCGCATCCACCCGGGCAAGCTCTACGATGCGGAATTTCTCGCCAAGAACCTGAGCGGCGGCCCCTCCGTGGCGCAGGCCGTGCCGAGCATTTCGCCGCGCGCCGCAGTGCCCTATTTCCACAAGACCGAGTGCTTTTGTTTCAGCCCGCAACGCTTCGCGCTCGGCGAGACGCGGCAATTGCCGGTGCGATTCATCGTCGATCCCAGCCTGCCCCGCGATATCGACAAGATCACCTTGTCCTATTCCATCTTCGATTCGACGCAGCAATACGCAGCGCATCCCTAGCGCTGCTCGTTTAAACTTCACCCTCAAGTCAACCGCTCGAGAGACCGACCGATGGCGCAAGCGCACGCACCCGACGAGGCCTATTACATCCCGCATGGCAGTCCCTGGCCGCTCTATGGCTCGGTGACCTTGTTCGTGCTCATGGCGGGGGCCATTGCCTGGCTCAACGACTGGCTGCCGGCCTGGTCGGTGCTGCCGGGATTTCTGATGCTCGCCTCGCTGTTCATTTTTTGGTTCGGCACCGTCATCAAGGAAAGCGAGAGCGGCCTGTACAATGCCGCGGTCGATCGCTCGTTCCGCATGGGCATGATGTGGTTCATCTTTTCCGAGATCATGTTCTTCGCGGCGTTCTTCGGCGCCCTGTTCTATGCCCGCAACCTCGTCGTTCCCTGGTTGAGCGGCGACGGCACGAAGTTCTTCACGAATCTGTTCCTCTGGCACGGCTATCGGGGCGGCTGGCCGACCAACGGGCCCGCGGCCTTGGGACCGCACGCGGACGGCAGCTTCGAAGTGGTCTCGCCGATCGGATTGCCGGCATTGAACACATTGATTCTGCTGACCAGCAGCGTGACCGTGACGATCGCGCACCACGCGCTGATCGTCGGCGAGCGCGGACGGCTCAAGCTGTTTCTCGCCTTGACGTTCCTGCTCGGCTTCACCTTCGTCGGCTTTCAAGCCTACGAATACCACGAAGCCTACACGGAGCTTGGGCTGCAGTTGGGCACCGGCATCTACGGGTCCACGTTCTTCATGCTGACCGGCTTCCACGGCCTGCACGTCACGGTCGGCGCGATCATACTCACGGTGATCTGGGCGCGTGTCATGAAGGGCCAACTGACCCCGCAGAAGCATTTCGCGTTTCAGGCCGCGGCCTGGTACTGGCATTTCGTCGACATCGTCTGGCTGGGGCTGTTCATCTTCGTCTACTGGCTCTGAGCGACGCGGGCGCCCCGGAGTCCGCTGCAAATCAGTGATGCAGCGGGGTGATCCAGCCGGCGTAGTAAGCCACGTACAGCAGCACGAACAGCACGATCGACAGGCCGACGCGCCACGCCAGTGCCGACACCATTTTCCCCTCCTGGCCCGGCTTCGCGCTCGACAGATGGAATAAAGCCTTGAAGAGGCTGAATAGGATCAGGCCGAGGAACAGAATGACGATGTATTTGAACTGCACGGTCCCTCGGCTGTGTCGATTGGAACTCGAACGAAGTATAACGTGCCACTGCAGATAGGAACCCGTTTGTTTACGCCGCGACCGTTCACGACGCTCGTGACGCTCGCGCTGCTCGTGCTGCTCGTCTGCCTCGGCCGGTGGCAGTTGCGCCGGGCGCACGACCAGCAGCACTTGTTCGATGAGTTCGCGGCCGGCAGCGACTCCACACGCGTGCTCGACGAGAAGACCCCGCCGCTGCCGCGCTTTCAACACGTCGAAGCGAGCGGACGTTACGATGCCGCGCATCAGATCCTGATCGACAACATGGTCAGCGACGACGGCCGGGCGGGCTACTATGTCGTCACGCCCTTCGCCTTGAGCGGCGGCGGCTGGTTGCTGGTCAATCGTGGCTGGGTCGGCATGGGCGCGAGCCGCGCGGTCCGCCCCGAGGTCGGGGTGTCCGAGCAAGAGCGGACGCTGCAGGGCCGGGTCGATCATCTGCCGAGCCCCGGAATCCGCATGGGACGGCCGGCACCACTGAGCCCCCCCTATCCGATCGTCGCGACTTTCCCGCGTTTTGACGAACTCGCCGCACTGCTGCCGCAGCGGGCGTGGACCGCGGGCGCCGAACTCGTGCTGCTCGACGCCGGCGAGGCCGACGGTTACCGGCGCATCTGGGCGCCGCCCGGTTTCCCGCCCCTGCGTCACCTGGCCTATGCCGTGCAATGGTTCGGGCTCGCAGCAGCCTTGACCGTGATCTACGTCGTCACCAATGTTAAGCGCCGATGACGCCCATGCAGAGGAACTGCGCCTACACATGAAGATGAACTGCCCATGCAGATGAACTGCCCGTGACTGCGCCGACGCAGCTTTCCGATCCCCGGCATGACCGGCGCCAGCGGCGTTTGCTGGTCGGTCTCGCGAGCCTTTTTTTTGCGCCGATCGGCCTGTCTTTTTATCTTTATTACGGACACAGCGCGCTGCAGCCGCTGGGCCGCGTCAATCGGGGCGTGCTCGTCGAACCGCCGCGCGAATTGCCGGCCGGGGCACTGCCATCCGCGAGCAGCGGCAAATGGCTACTGCTGTTCGTCGGGCCCGGTGACTGCCCCGACCTGTGCCGGGAGAAGCTCTACGACACCCGCCAGGTCCGGCTCGCGCTCGACCGCGACATGACGCGCGTACAACGCGTGTTCGTCGCCACGGGCGATTGCTGCGACCAGAACTTCCTCGGGCGCGAGCACCCGGATTTGATCACCGTACGGGCCGACGCGAACTCGCCGCTGCTTGCGGCACTGACACCCGGTAGTACGAGCGCGGGCGCGCCGGCGGGCCGGGTCTATGTCGTCGATCCGCTCGGCAATCTCATGATGTGGTATGCGGCCGATGCCCCGCCGAAGGGCTTGCTCGAAGACATGAAGCGCCTCCTCAAACTCTCGCACGTCGGCTGAACCATGCAACAAAGCGATAGCACGCGTTGGTTTCGGCGCATCGCCTTGGTCGGGGCATTGCTCGCCTACTGCGTGGTCGTGCTCGGCGCGTGGGTGCGTTTGACCGATGCCGGCCTGGGCTGTCCCGACTGGCCGGGTTGCTACGGCCACGCCTATCCGCAGGCCGAACTGGGCTTCGCCAAGGCCTGGCATGAAATGGTGCACCGCTATTTCGCCGGCAGTCTCGTCGCGATCATCGCGCTGCTCGCCGCCTGGGCGATCGTCAATCGCAAACAACCCGAGCAGCCGCTGCTGCCCGTGATCGCGTTGTTCGCGATCGTTTGTTTGCAGGCGACCCTAGGTGCCCTGACGGTGACGCTGCTGCTGAAGCCTTTGATCGTGACGGCTCACCTCGTGGGCGGGCTGTCCACGCTCGCCGTGCTGTGGTGGCTCGCGCTGACGCCGGAAACACGCCCGCGGCTGGCGGTGGAGCGCGGCCTGCGCGCATTTGCGTGGCTCGGATTGGCCGTCTTGGTATTGCAAATCCTGCTCGGCGGCTGGACGAGCACCAATTACGCCGCGGTCGCTTGTCCCGATTTTCCGACCTGCCAGCTATCGTGGTGGCCCAAGACCGACTATCGCAGTGCGTTCGTGCTCTGGCGGGGGCTCGCGATGAATTACGACGGCGGGATCCTCGGCGGTCCCGCGCGCGTCGCGATCCATTGGACGCATCGCTTGGGAGCCGTCGTCGCCGGCACGATCTTGCTGGTACTCGGGATCAGCGCCGCAGTGCGCGGCGCGACACGCAGCGTCCAGTGGGCCGGTGTGCTGCTGTTCGTCGCCGTGATCCTGCAAATCTCCCTCGGCATCGCGACCGTGCACTGGGGTTTCCCGCTGCCGGTCGCCACTTTACACAATGCCGGCGCGGCGTTTTTGGTGGTCACCATGGTCACGCTGCTGCGCGCACTCCGGCCGGCGCCGATGGCCGGCATGATAAACTTGCCGCGTGCCGACCCTACCCGATAATTCCCCGTTGAGCGAAGCGGCTCTCGCGACACCCCCGGTGATTCTCACGAGTGCGCCGGCGGTGCTGGTTGCCGGCAGTCGTTGGCGCGACTTCTTGGAATTGACCAAGCCCAAGGTGAGTCTGCTGATCGTGTTCACGGCCGTCGTCGGGATGGTGCTTGCCTCGCCCGGCATGGTCCCGCTGCAGGCCCTGCTGTTGGGATCCTTAGGAATAGCCCTCGCTTCCGGTTCGGCCGCCGCGTTCAATCACGTGATCGACCGGCGCATCGACGGGCAAATGGCCCGCACGCGACGGCGGCCGTTGCCGACCGGCCACCTCGTACAACGGCAGGCCGTGTTGTTCGCCACGAGTTTAGGGATCGCCTCGATGCTGATCCTGTGGTTCGGCGTCAATCCGCTCACCGCGGTCTTGAGTTTCGGCTCGCTGATCGGCTACGCCATGGTGTACACGCTGTGGCTCAAGCGCGCGACGCCGCAAAACATCGTGATCGGCGGCGCCGCCGGCGCGGCTCCCCCGATCTTGGGCTGGGCGGCCGTGACGAATCACGTCGGCGCCGAGTCGCTGCTGCTGTTTCTGATCATCTTCACGTGGACGCCGCCGCATTTCTGGGCACTGGCGATCGCGCGGCGTGACGATTACGCCAAGGTGGGCATCCCGATGCTGCCCGTCACGCATGGCATTGCGCACACCCGGCTGCAGATCGTCCTCTACACGATCCTGCTCGTGCTCGCGACGCTGCTGCCGTATCTGGTCGGCATGAGCGGCTTCATTTATCTGGCCGCGGCGATCGTCCTCGACGCGCGTTTCATGTGGTACGCACTCGAACTGCACAAAGGTCTGCGCGCCGACCTGCCCGTGCGGACTTTCCGATTCTCGATCACTTATTTGATGCTGTTGTTCGCCGCCTTGATCGTCGATCACTATTTGTTGTTCAAGTTCTGAAGGGCGAGCGCGCGGATGGTCGAATCGAGAACTCGTCGCTGCGCTCCCCTCAAGATTTCGGCCGGCGCCCCCGTCACCATACTGACTGGTGCCCGCGTCATGCTCTGGCTGCTGGCCTGCTTCTTGGGTGTTGCCTACGTCGGTGCCGAGGCGCGAGCGCAGGTATCTGCGACCGGTACCGGTGAGACGCCTTCGGCCCGAGCATTCGCCGCGGAAATACAGGCCTTCGTCGCCGCAGACCGGGTGACGCCGCCGGCACCCTGCCAGGTCTTGTTCGTCGGCTCCTCGAGCATCGTCAAGTGGCGGGGCACGCTCGCTGCCGACATGGCGCCGCTCGGCACCATCAACCGCGGTTTCGGCGGCTCGCAGATCGCCGATGTCAACGACTGGTTCGACGCCATCGTCGCGCCTTACGCGCCCAGCGTGATCGTCTTCTACGCCGGTGAAAACGACATCGATGCCGGGAAATCCGTCGACCGGGTCGTCGCCGACTTCGATGCGTTCATGGCGCGCAAGACCGCGGCGCTGGGACACACACCGGTCTATTTCATCTCGCTGAAACCCTCGAAGCTGCGGTTTGCGCAGTTCTCGCAGCAAACCGCGGTCAACGACGCGATCCGCGCCCGGGCTCTGCAACGCGGCGATTTGCACTACATCGACGTCGTGCCGGAAATGCTCGCCGGCGGGAAGCCGAAGGACATCTTCGGCCCCGACGGCCTGCACATGAACGCGCAAGGCTATGCAATCTGGACGCGGATCGTCAGGGCGGCCCTCATGCCCGTCGCCCGCGCCGATGAGCAGCAATGCCGCAGCCGCGGCGGCGCGGCAAAGGCCGGGTCCCCGTAGCGGATTGGCAGCGCCGCCCGATCGGTGGCGACTGCCTGTCCGGCACTGTCCGCGGACAGTGTCCGCGGACACCCACGGCGCACGTCGTCCCGTCGCAGATCTCGTAAAAACAGCAGCTTACACGGGATCCAGGGCTTGGCATGGAGCTTGCTCCATCGGCCTTGAGTTCGCCCTCGAGCGTGCGGAGTTAGCTTGCGACCATCCTGGATCTTTTTGCTGCTGTGGCCCGCCACCGGCTTAGCTGCCGCGGCCGGCGTCGTGCGCGCCAACGATCTGCAGCGTTTGTACGAAACTGCTCTAGGCCGTGACGCGACTCTGCAGATCGCGAGATTCCAGCGCGACGCGGCCGTCGAAACGCGGCCGCAGGCGATCGCCGCCTTGCTGCCGCAGGTCGCCGCCAGCGCCTCGGCGACACGCGAGCGCGCGGGTTACGACGCCGCGCAACTCGGCAGCCTCCAGGCCGACGAATGCGACCTCAACAACGATGCCACGGCTCAGCACTGTTATGGCACGGCGCGCGCGCTCGGCCTGACGCTGTCGCAGACGCTTTGGAGCTACCAGGCGTTCAGTCAGCTCAAGGAGGCGAATTCGGCGGCGGCCGCGGCCGAGGCGACTCTGCGCGGCGCGCAGGAGAGCCTGGTGCTGCGCGTCGCCCAGGCGTATTTCGCGATCCTCTCGGCGAGCGACCAGCTAACGACCAATCAGCGAGAACGCGAGGCGTTCCGGGTGCTGCTCGATCAGGCCAAGGTGCGCGAACAAACCGGTGTCGGTCCGCGCAGCGACGTGGCCCAGGCGCAGTCCTTCTACGACGCGACCGAGCAAAGCGTCATCGACGCCGGCAACTCGCTCGACGACGCGAATCTCGCGATGACCGAGATCGTCGGCGCGCGCGCTGCGTCGATCGCGCCGCTGCGCGAGGAAATTCCGCTCGCGGCGCCGGATCCTGACTCCGCCGAGGAGTGGGTCGCCTCCGCTCGTCGCGACAACTTCGACGTACGCGCGGCCGAGCTCAAAGCCGAAGCGGCCGAACACGATATCTCGGCGCAGCGCGGCAAGGGCTTGCCGACGCTGTCGCTCGTAGGCTCGGCCTCGAAGTTGTCCCAGGACCCGGTGCTCGGCGGCAACCAATCCCTGGACACGATCGGCCTCGCCGTCAGCTGGCCCTTGTTCACGGGCGGCAGCGTGGCCTCGGCCGTCCGTCAGTCGCGCGCGCTCTACCACGAGGCCGCGGCCGCACTCGATGCTGCGCAACGCGACACCGAGCGTCAAACGCGCGCCGCATTCCGGGACATCGTCAGCGGCGTCCAACGCATCAACGCTGCCCGGCGCGCGATGGAGTCCGGCCGCGAAGCCGTCGAGGCGAGCCGTCGCAATGTCGAATTCGGCACCGGCACGGAATTCGATCTGCTCAACGCACAGAACAATTATTACGCGGCGATCCGCGCCTACAGTCAGGCACGCTACGACTATCTGACCAGCGTGCTCACCTTGAAACAGCAGGCCGGTCGCCTGAGCGAGCGCGATTTGCTCGCGATCGACCAACTGCTCGTCGAGAACCAGCGATGAACCAGCTTCGCGATACCGCCGGACAAGACCGACTCCTCGAACGCGGCAGCGCCTGGCGTCGCCACCGCGGCCTGCTGGTCGGGGGAGCAATGGTTCTCGCCGCACTCGGCGTGCTGGTCGTGTACCTGTTCAAGTTTTCCGGCGTCGGCGCCTCGGTGGACCGCAGCCATTTGACGATCGCCGCGGTCGAGCGTGGCAGTTTCGTGCGCGACGTCGTCGCCGACGGTCAGGTCGTCGCCGCGGTGAGCCCCACGCTCTATGCGAATACGGCCGGTACGGTCACGCTCGAGGTGCATGCCGGCGACAGCGTCACCAAGGGACAGTCGCTGGCGACGATCGACAGCCCGGACCTGGCTGCGAAACTGTTGCAAGAGGACGCGACCCTGCAGTCCCTGGCGCTCGATTGGCAGCGTGCGCGCCTCGACGCCAAGCATCGCCTGTTGCAGATGCAGGATGCCTACACGCAGGCCGAAGTCGACGCGAAGACCGCGCAGCGCGAATACGAGCGCAGCCGCAAGGCCTACGAACTCGGCGCGTACTCGGAGCTGCAGTCGCTCAAGGCCCAGGATGCGCTCGAAAAGGCGCAATTCACGCTCGCGCAGGCCAAGGTGAATTTCGAGTCGCAGCCCGACCAGAATCGCTTCGACACCGACGCCAAGAAGGCGCTGCTCGACCGGCAGCAATTCGTCGTCGCGGACCTGCGGCGTCAAGTCGATGGCTTGAACGTACGCTCGCCGGTCGACGGCCAGATCGGACAGGTACAAGTCGCCGACCGGGCGAGCATCGCCAAGGACGCGCCCCTGATGACGGTGGTGGATTTGTCGGCGCTCGAGGTGGAGATCAAGGTGGCCGAGAATCTCGCCCGCGATCTGCGCCCGGGCATGAGCGCGGATCTCGAAGGCGACGGCCATCATTGGTCCGGCACGGTCAGCGGCGTCTCGCCCGAAGTCGTCGGCGGCCAGGTCACGACGCGTCTGCGCTTCGGCGCAGAAAAGCCGGCCGGCCTGCGGCAGAGCCAGCGCTTGTCGGTGCGCATACTGATCGACAAGCGCGAGAACGTGCTCATGGTCGATCGCGGCTCCTTCGTCGACCAAGACGGCGGCAACTTTGCCTACGTCGTCCACGACAACGTGGCCGAGCGCCATCCGATTCGGCTCGGCGAATCGAGCATCGCCAAGGTCGAAATCCAGGACGGCCTCGCGGTCGGCGACCGCATCGTGATCTCCGGCGCCGATGCCTTTGGCGGCGCGGATCGCGTCATCCTGGCTCATTGACGCCGAGCAAGCCAAGACACCATCAAGCCAAACGCCAGAAACACCAGCAACCCACCAGTAACCCAAGGCGGACCACCTACATGCTCCAAATGACGCACCTGTCGAAGGCCTATCGCACCGAAGTCGTCGAGACCTATGCGCTGCGCGACTTTTCGATTCACGTGCGGCCCGGGGAGTTCGTCGCGGTCACCGGCCCCTCCGGGTCCGGCAAGACCACGTTCCTGACGATCGCGGGCCTGCTCGAAGAATTCACGGGCGGCGAGTACCACCTGGACGGCGCCGACGTGCGCGGTCTCAACGACAACCAGCGCTCGCGCCTGCGCAACGAGAAGATCGGTTTCATTTTTCAGGCGTTCAATCTGATCCCGGACCTCAATGTCTTCGACAACGTCGACGTGCCGCTGCGTTATCGGGGCTTCAACGGCGCCGAACGCCGCCGCCGCATTCAGAAGTCCCTGGAGCGCGTCGGTCTGTCGGCGCGCTCGCGCCACTACCCGGCGGAACTCTCGGGCGGGCAGCAGCAGCGCGTGGCGATCGCGCGCGCGCTCGCCGGCGATCCGCGGCTGCTCCTCGCCGACGAGCCGACCGGCAACCTCGATACGCAGATGGCCAGAGGCGTCATGGAACTGCTCGAGGAATTGCATCGCGACGGCGCAACCATCGTCATGGTGACCCACGATCCCGAGCTCGCGGTCCGCGCACAGCGCGAGGTGCATATCGTCGACGGCCAGGTCGTGGACCTTGTCGCGCAGCCGCGCATCGTGCGCCCGTCATCGCAGGCGCAGGCCTAGGGGACGGCGAACCATGTTCGGCTACTACATCGGTCTCGCGATCCGCAGCCTCCGGCGCAATGTCGTGCTGACCGTGCTCATGATCGTCGCGATCGGTGTCGGCATCGGCGCGTCGATGACGACGTTGACGATCTTTCGCGCGATGAGCGGCGATCCGCTGCCCGGCAAGTCCGCGCAGCTGTTCGTACCGCAGATCGACAATTGGGGCCCGAGGAAGGGCGGGGGGCAGTCGGCCGCGACAGGCTCGAAGCTACAAAACCAGCTGACCTACATCGACGCGAGCCGGCTCATGGAGGCGCACGCGGCCAAACGCCAGAGCGCCATGTACGGCACTGGATTGCCGCTGATCCCTGCGAATCGCGACCTGCAGCCCTTCACTGCGCCTATCCGGGCAAGCTACGCGGATTTCTTCCCGATGTTCGAGGTACCTTTCCTGTACGGCGCCCCGTGGAGCGCAGCGGACGACGCGGCACACGCTGCGGTCGTCGTGCTGTCGCGCAAGCTCAACGATAAACTGTTCGCGGGTGCGAACAGTGTCGGTCAGAGCGTGAACCTCGACGGCCAAACCTATCGTGTCGTCGGTGTACTGAAAGACTGGGAACCGATTCCGAAATTCTACGACTTGACCGATGAGAAATTCGGCAAGGGCGCCGACGTCTTCATGCCGTTCACGCGCGCGATCGATCAACAACTGCGCGGCTGGGGCAGTTTCAACTGCAAGGATCCGCCCGACAGCGGCTATGCGGGGACCTTGCGCTCCGAGTGCATCTGGATTCAATTCTGGGTCGAACTGCCGACGCCCGCGGACGTGGCGAGATACCGCTTGTTCCTGCAAAACTATGCATCCGAGCAGCGCCGCTCGGGCCGGTTCGACTGGACGGCCGAGACCGCGCTGCGCGACCTTTCGCAATGGCTGCGGTTCAACGAGGTGGTCTCCGACGAGGTACGCATCCTCGTACTCGTGTCCTTCAGTTTCCTGTTCGTCTGCCTGCTGAACGCGATGGGTCTTATGCTCGCGAAAATCATGGCGCGGGCGCAAGAGATCGGGGTCCGGAGGGCGCTCGGCGCGAATCGGAGCGCGATTTTCACGCAATGTCTGATCGAATCGAGCGTGATCGGCCTCGTCGGCGCGGCATTGGGACTCGTGCTGACGGCGCTCGGCTTGCTGGGACTGCGCACCCTGCTCTCGCAATCGGCCTCTGCACTGGCCAATCTCGATCTGCTCGACGTCGGTATCGTGATCGCGCTGGCCCTGGGTTCTGCGATTCTCGCCGGACTTTATCCCACCTGGCGCGCCGGCCAGGTGCAACCCGCCTGGCAACTCAAGTCACAGTGAGGTGACCCATGGAATTGCGCCCGATACTCTCCGCAATGCGTCGCAACAAGGTCGGGGCGGTCCTGATCGGCGTGCAGATCGCGGTCACGCTCGCGATCTTGTGCAATGGCCTGTTCATCATCGAGCAACGTCTCGCCTTGAGCCAGCGGCCGAGCGGCGTCGATGAAGCGAATGTATTCGCGATCGACAATCAGTGGGTGGGCGCACCGGGCGATGTCCCCGCGCGGCAGCGGGCCGACATCGAAGCCTTGCGTGCCCTGCCCGGCGTCGTCGATGCCTACGACACCAACCAGTATCCGCTGACCAACAGCGGCTGGAGCGAGAGCGTGCTGCTCGATCCTGACGCGTCTGGATCGGGGACCTTGTCCGCCGCCCTGTACTTTGGCGATGATCATGCGCTCAATACGCTGGGTCTGCGCTTGGTCGCCGGTCGCAACTTCGAGGCCAGCGAGATCGGCGAGCGCCAAGCGTCGGATCGCTTGCACACCGCGGTGATCCTGATCACTCGCGCGCTCGCACAGGCCCTGTTCCCCAAGGGCAATGCGGTCGGCCAATCGATCTATGTCGAGGGCAACAAGCAACCCAGCTTGGTCATCGGCGTCGTCGAACGCCTGCAAATACCCTGGACAGGTGCCGGCGGTTGGACGGAAAAATACTTCGAGAACTCGATGATCGAGCCCTATCGCTTCATCGAATCGGACTCATGGTACATGGTGCGTACGCGGCCGGGGCAGCTCGCCTCCGTCATGAAGGCTGCGCGCGACAAATTACTGCAGATCGACCGCGCAAGACTGCTGGACAAGATCGAAGCCGTCAGCGATACCCGGATCGCCGCCTATCGGGACGATCGGGGCCTCGCCGTGATCCTCGCGGTCGTCTGTGCGAGCCTGATCGGCGTGACGGCCTGCGGCATCGTCGGTCTGACGAGTTATTGGGTCTCGCAGCGCCGGCGCCAGATCGGGATCCGGCGCGCACTCGGCGCGACGCGCGGCGCGATCCTGCGCTATTTTCAGACCGAGAATCTGTTGATCGCCGCCGCCGGCGCCCTCGTCGGCATCGGCCTCACGGTCGCCGTGAACCTGTGGATGGTCACGAGCTTCGCGATGCCGCGCCTCGCACTCGCTTGGGCCGGGCTCGGCGCGCTCGGCGTGCTGCTGCTCGGACAACTCGCCGTCCTCTGGCCGGCGCTGCGCGCCGCGTCCGTGCCGCCGGCCCTCGCCGTGCGTGACGCCTGAAGGGCCGCGGTGTTCCCGTATTACCTCGAACTCGCGCTGCGCAGCCTGCGGCGCAATGCTGTCCTCACGACACTCATGGTCACGGCAATCGGGGTCGGGATCGGCGCCTCCATGACGACCTTGACGGTGTTTCGCGCGATGAGCGGCGATCCGATACCGGCGAAATCCCGACAGCTGTTCAGACCGCAAATCCAGAGCCGCGGGCCGGAGAGCCCGGACCGCCACAGCGAGGACGCTCTGCAGATAGATCTCAATTATTCCGACGCGATGGCCTGGATGCGGGCACACCAGGCCGTTCGTCAGACCGTCACGTATGCGAGCGGCCTGACGGTGCGGCCGGCCGACCCGAAGCAGAAACCTTTCAGGGCCGATGTTCGCGCCGCCTACAACGATTTTTTTCCGATGTTCGACGTGCCGTTTGCCTTCGGCAGCCCCTGGACGCACGCCGACGACGACGATCGGTCGGCGGTGGTCGTGCTGACGAGGGCGCTGAATGACCGCCTGTTCGGCGGGAGCAATAGCGTCGGCAAGACGCTGCGTCTCGGCAACGAACCCTATACGGTAGTCGGGGTCTTG
>Ga0209208_10007878_pt1 | contig 14321 bp, 17 predicted proteins | sample S1TSphfallax_3_FD_187694 | JGI IMG/M metagenome (GOLD analysis project Ga0209208, IMG submission 187694) | Host-associated microbial communities from peat moss isolated from Minnesota, USA - S1T2_Fd - Sphagnum fallax MG (SPAdes) (version 2) | ecosystem: Host-associated > Plants > Peat moss >...
ATTGACACCAAACCTTAAAACTTAGCTCAAAGTGAAACCAATGTTCATGAAGCAAGTGCCAAACAATAGATCACCAAAATGAAATGAAAGCGTTCATGAAGACCACAAACCTAGTGCTCACAAAGCACACACAAATCATGAAACACCAAACACTAGATCACCAATATTGCATAGTGCTCATGAAACACCAAAGATTTAATGTTCACAAAACACCAAAGATTTATTGTTCACAAAGCATGACACACACCACTACTATAGTGCTCAAGAAACACCAAGAAAAGCATTATGAGCAATAAACAATGCTCATGAAATTTTGTTGAACAAAACATCACACATATTGCACAACTAATGAAAGAAAAAGAGCAAAGTAGACAATAGATATGAGTCGCACAACCTAGGAACTTATGCAACAAGAAGAACAAACTTGCGTGCATAAGATTCACCTATTTACATCAATACATGTTGATCGTTAGTTGCCAACAATAAAGAAGAGCTACAAATTTTGGCACTCCTTTTCAATTTTCCTTTTTATTGCACGTTGAGATCATGGATGTCCTACATAAAGATGAGAACTCATGCTTTCTCAAACAAAAGGTGCAACTCAACATCAAACTAAAAACTAGCCCTAACATTTTAACCTAACCCTAACAAATTTAACCCTAAATCCTTATGCCATGCACAAGTTCACTATGAAAGAAACCCACTTGTTAGGGCATTCTATGAGTTTTTCAAAACACACTAGCGTGTACCCGTTGCGTTCGCTGCCGGGATAGGCATTGATGTGAAGGATAATGTAATCATTTTATTACACCAAATATATATCCGTTACACATACATGCACGCACTACAATCTACTAATTCACATGGGTGTTAATTGATTCATCCATGTAGGTTATTACATTTTGATAATTCAATATCAAGTATTTATGAATTTAACTGATTATCGAAAAAACCAAAAACTAGCTCGAATAATTAGGTCAAATCTCAATAACCAACCAGCTCCAGTAACACACCAATGTTGTTTGGTTATTGAGTTTTGACCCGGTTATCAACCTAATTATTAATAACTTATTAATTGGTTATTTATTTTTATAACCAATTAATAACCTAACAACATGGCATTGAATTTTCAAAATCCCACAACCTACTTAAATGACCTAGTTATCATTAAAGTAGGTTATTTAATCATAAAATGTTAACCATTTTGTTGATTAAAACACAAAAAATAAAGAAAAAATATTTTTTTATTTTGGTAAAAACCATATAACCAATTAAAAAATAAATAGTAAGACAATTGGCAATTATTTGATAACTTCTTTTTATGTGTAACTAATGGTTATTATCCAATGAATATCAAGATAACCTAATTGACAACCAAATTTTTTGCAAAGAAAACCTACTTGATGGTTATTAGAAAAATCAATAATCAACAAATAATGACACATATGTGATATTGAAATGGGTATAAAAATTGGTACAAATCTAGTATTATTTCAAGTCCCCTATGACAAAAAAGGAGGCATAAAAAAAACCCTAGGGATTCCATACATGTGATTAGCATTTCTACACAAGATATCACTAACTCATTAACCTTAGGTTTGTTGCTTCTCGTATGTCAAATATTTATCCTACCTAAATCTTCCCTAAACCATGCATTCTACAAAGCACATTTGTACTAATCTAAAAGTTGATTTGATCCATCTAAGATAACCAACTTATAATGAGAATTACTTGCAAAGAGGTGGTATCAAATCTCTCCGAACCCTCTCAATAGGCCATCTTGGTATTACACAAATTTAATTATCATAACCACCAATCACACAATAATTTTTTTCAACAATTCACTCAAATTTGTATAGGAATGAAACATAATCCAAGCCCAACACATATTTCCCTTTGATCACTTTAAACCCCATATCCCTAAAGTTCCCAAACAATTGGTCTCAATTTTTCGAATGCCAACCCCACAAGTTGATTTTCATTTAGACCAACCATATTTGTCCCCTACAGAGCTTCATTATTTCCACCTCTTTGCCTCTCTATTCATACACATTAACTTTCTCCCTCTAAATCCCAACTTTAAAATGCAATGGAAGATTATTCATAATTGGAATGCACAAAAAGTATGGCTAAAGGCATTCCTCCCATCAACCATTAATTTGACAAATAACCCAAAACCACATTTTTCAAAATGCGATACTTCCTATTATCCAACTCCACATCTAGAAAAAAAAGAAAAAAGGTGTTTAACTTCTAGAATCACACTCCTTTTATTCATCAAAATCCTCCACCACCCCCCAAGTCCGTTCTTTAACACCTTAGCCAAGCGTGCATTTCCAAAAATTATGAAAAATGTCAAACAACACTATCAAACCCACCATTCTTAGACCTTCGTAAAGCAAGTGCACACCGCATAACTTCTAGCCTAATTAACTTGCAACGTACAACACAAAAAAAACTCCTAGGTCCACAAAACCAAAAACAATCCATCAAGTAAACCCATCCCTTATTGTTTTTTACATTTGGCAACTTGATATGCCCATAATTAGGTCTTCATCCAAATGGGGTTCATCACGTCTCCATTCATCCCACATATGTGACAATTCCCTTTTAGATTTAATTGAATCCCCATAATTGTCGTTAGTTATGTTTTCAGCTAGTACATTTGTAAATCCCTTCGGGGTCACTCCCACTATTGTTCATCTTTACCCCTGATGATGCATTTCTTTTTGCCATCATCTTGTCCCACACCATGATGTTCATCCACATATCCCACAAACAAATAAATTCCTTCCCAATTCCCTATTAAAGACTTCTTATTACCTATCTTTTTCATCTTAACCAAGTCAACTTTAGCTTGAAAGGAAGAAAGTAGTTATTTTCCTTTTTGTAGTGCATATGTTTTCTTATGTTGCATCCAAGTACGTGCATTGTTATCCAATATTGATTTATGTAGCCCATAGATAAACTACATTTTTGTAATCTTTTGTTCAGTTAATTGTTTGATGCCCATTTCCTCGTCAAAGGTTTGAGTCAACATGCAATGCTAATTGTTAGCTTTCAACTTGGGAGTCTATTCAGTTAATATCATAAACATAGAGAATTTGGTGCTTGCTTGGATCCCATATCAAACAACCTTTGGGGCAAATGCAAATCCTAGGTACTTGAATTCTCCTAAAAAGTGGACACCGTAGTGATTATGTGTTTAATGGTTTTGATTAATCTCTCATCCATCCCATTGGTGCACTCACAATTATAGACATGTGTTCTTAAGCTAGTTTTTTTTACTAAGTTTAGTCATATTTTTAGTCACATCAGACAATGGACAAAATTGGTTGTAATCATAATAGACTAATCATTTTTTACACAAATGTGACTAAAAAGTATGATTAACATGACTAAGGCTATTAGTTGATATGGCATTTTTAATTTGATTTTATATTATTTATATGTTCATATATAATGACATTATGGAATTTTAATATTTTTGAACTATAGGTGAATCCAAAATGTTGCCACCTTTGATCTATGATTATTCAATGCTCGAAAAATATAATTCAAATTGATTTACTAGCAAATTGCATTGACAAATCTTGTCAACCCACATCATATATATGCTTTTGAATCCCCAAGCTTGGGATTTTTTAATGATGAATGCTCCAAGTAAGTTTGAACTCACAACCTTTTTGGCAACACTCCAAGGCTTTAACCACTATACCACCACCTCACGTGATGAGAAAAAATGACATCTCAAAATATATAAACACATATTCTGAAAAAAAAAATTGCATTTTTTAATATCATTATTTGATATAATTGATTTGGTATGTTTATTATTACATAAACTTTGTAGTTTTTTTAATTCAAAAAATGTAATTATTTTAAATACTCATTAATTAACAAATTCAATGCATCGTTTGAAACTTTGAATTGAGTTATATATACAAATATTATTTAAACACGTTTATTTTACTAATTTTTATGAAACTTTGTGATTTTTTACCATTTCAAAATGTACAACAACTAAGATATTTTTAAATATATTTTTTAAAAATGTAATGTCTGAAATATAATTATTTCAATAAAACATTTACTTTCACAATTACATCAAGTTCTTTAGTTTTTTAAGTTTCAAAATGTGAACAAATAATTAAATCACTTAATTTCAAAATTCATATATAATGTATTAAATATTTGATTGAGTTATAATCTATAACTATTTTGGTAAAAAAAATTATTGTCATAATAATATTGAACTTTGTGATTCCTTTCAATTTCAAAACATTTTCAATATTTGTTTAAAAAATTCAAGCAATGTATTTTTCTTTTTCTTAGGTTAGAAATTGCTCACATATAACTTTTTGAGTACATTTGCTTTCCTTATTTTCATCATTGACTTCAATTTTTTTATATTTTAAATCCAAAATTTTAGACATTCCATTAATTTACATATTTTGATTTATGCCACATATTTATCAAAAATAATTTTTTTTAACAAAATATTTTTAAAATATCATAACAAAAAAAAATCACTTTTGACATTGTTACTTTTGATCTTGGTCATGATGAACACATTTTGTCATTTTAGACTACTAGTGTATTCTTGATATTGATTATATGGTCATTTTAGACATGATGTTAGTAGTGTAAAAACCATGTTTTTGTAGTAGTGATTGTAGTGCTATTTATTGATGGTGAATACCATAGACCTTGCATAAATGATCAAATTCAATAGACCATTCTCCTCCATTGTCAATGAGGACATACTTAGGGACACCATATTTGCAAATAATCTCTTCTTCAAAAAAAAAACAACAATAATAGTAGCAATGTGGTCAAGTATTACTTTTGTTTCAAATCAATTGGAATAATGGTCAATAACAACCAAAATGCACTTATTGCCCCTTTTTGTTTCTAGAAATGATTTTGCAATGTTTAATGCAACTATGTAGAACAAGTCACATATAGGGATATTCTTCAAGTCTTCAACATCTAATCTAATGTTGCCAATGCGTTTTACCATTTGGCATTCCTTGCATGCCTTGACCATTTCCTTTACTTGTTCCATGCATTTGTGCTAGTAAAAGCGCTTACAAATTTCTACCAATGTTTGTTGTTCTCCAAAGTGGCAAATCTCCTAATGCATTTCCAGAACAATGTTATTATTCTATTTAGGTTCGGGTACCATCATCTTTCTAAAATATAATTGATCTCCCTTCCAAATATAATTTTGAGCCCGCATTTCAATCTGTAAAGGTTCTTCATCATTAACATTAAGAAGCATTTGTTCAATCTACAAAAAATGCAAGCAATTGAAGTGGCATCCCAATGCTTCTAGCACTACCCTCGTGAACATTGTCATCATCAATATTTTCTTCTACATCATAGAGTGTTTCAACTTCCACCATTGGCTAAATTTATGCTACCAACTCCCAACATGTACCCTTGTCCATAGTAGGCTTTCTTATTTTCTTTAAAACTAGCGATCTATATGCCACCTCACTTTCATGTATTTCATTTTGAGAGTTGGTTGGGTCTTCCTAGCTTATCACATCACAATCTACGATAGGCTCCACCATAAATAGGTTGGGCAATTCTGCCCATGCTTCTTCTCCCAATCCATGTTTATATGCCCATCTCTTGTAATAATATGATGTCTTGGATTTCCTTAGAGAAGTCTTCATCAAATTTACATTGCCCACTAGATTATGACTAAAAGTGTCCACATTAGAATGTTTAGACCTTGGTCAATGTAGAATCTTGAAGTTGAAATCTTGTAACATGTCTATTTAATGCCTTCTCCAACCATAAACACTAGACACACCATTGCAAGCCATTCCAAAGGTTATGGTTCGTTTTCAACGTAAAATGATTTCGATGCAAAAATTGGTGAAAATGCATAATCCCCTAAATTATGGCATAATATTCCCTTCCCATAGGATGGAATCTTTGTTGGATAGTAGACAACCCTTTATTAGCACATGTAATCACACATTCATTCTTTCTGTCTTTTTGAGATAATATAACGTTAACTCCCTTGGTTGACTAATTTACATTTAGGATATATGCCTTACAGAAATTTAGTCTTACCAATTTTGGAGTTGAAACAAATGCCTATTTAAGTTGATCAAATGCCTTTTGACAATCTAGGTTCCATTGGAAGGCAATATTTCATTTTGTCAGCTCAAACAAAGGGGTAGCAATTCTTGCATATCCTTGGATGTAATTCTAATAATATCTTGTCAAACCCAAAAATGCCCGGATGCTGGTGAAAGTTTTAAGAATTAGAAACTCAATTATAACTTTCACCTTATTTGGGTTAAAACAAGTTCTTGACTTCCCAACCACAAGTCCCAATAATACGATATTCTTAGCAAAGAATATACACTTATTGGGATTAAGCTTCAGATTCACATCCCTTAATATTTGCAACATCATATGGATGTGATTAAAATGTGATTATCCACAATTCCCATGTGACATTGTGGATATTAAATTCATCCATAAACACCTTGAATAACTGCTATAACCACTCAGAGAAAATGTTGGTCATCAACCGGGAGAACATATTGGTTGCATTCTTCAATCCAAATGGCATCACTAACCATTCATATAGTCTTGTTTTGGTAATAAGCGTAGTTTTTTTCACATTGTTAAGGTTCATCATGATTTGCCAAAATCCACTTTACAAATCTAAAGCAGCGAACCATTATGCAAACCCCATCTAGCTCATTAGTACATCATTGATCAAGGGCATAAGATATGCATCCCTTCAAGTTTGAGTGTTTAATGGGTGGTAGTCTCCACAAAAATGCCTACTTCCATCATTTTTGACTAGTAAAATGACCTTGTAATCATATTTCAAAGAACTAGCCCTCATTTTTCCCAATTTCACCAATGCTTGGATCTGCCAATTTACTTTTGCTTCCTCCCAAAAGAAAGTTTGTTAGGGTTAATGTGGCAGGTGGCAATCCCTAGGTATCAATCATATGTTCACCAACCACACATCACCCCAATCCCCCCTCGTGCCATGCAAACACATCAACATAGCTATCTAGGACCTACCATAGTGCATTGGTTTTATCTTGATCAAAATTAGGGCCCACCTTGATTAATTTCTTGATTTGATCCCACTTCCCCTCATTAACAATATCATGTTCAATCTCAATGCTAGATTGCCCATTGTTGGCACCTTCTAATTGGAATAAAAATGGCACATCATTGTTGATCATGTCCCTTTGAAACTAACAAATGTTTTGTTGTTTTTCATGGGATGTCCATTTCAACCAATTTTCATAGTTGTCCTCCAACAAAACTATTTCGTTCATGATTCATCTACGTATGCTTCCATAATTAAGTTGAAGTACTATAATGGGGCACTTTAATTTCAATTAATTCATTCAATCCTTGGTCCTTAAGATTTGCAACATGCTCTTATCCTTCTTGCCAATTTCCACATCCTTCCTCCAAGCTAAATCTCCCTCTAGTACATTAACACCTTCATGTTCTCTAGCAATGGGCTCCAAAGGAAGTCTTCACCTTGGGGTGAAAATAAATAAAAAATGAACCAAAGAGTGTGGACAAATTTTAAAAATTGTTTTTTGAAAATTTCAAAAATCACCATGGGAACACTATATCAAAATAAATAAATAAATAAATAAATAAATAAATAATAAGTTCTTATACCTTCAAAGTTGCAATTACAAAAATTTCATGAAAATTCACCATGTTTCAAAAGTCCTTTTATATGTTTAAAGCATTCAAGAAAAACATGTGGTCATATGGTTTTTTTGTATCAAAAGTCTTTTTCCTTTATCAAATGTTCACCAAATCATTTCAATTTTTGAACACAAGAAGGGACCCATGTGTTTAAAACATTGAAAAAATAAAAATACATATACCTTTTCATATTTTAATACTTGAATGTCCTTTAACGCTATTATAATTTTGAATTTGTAATCATGGTTCAAAGTAGAGCTATAAATTTGACTGTAATGTAAGGCTTGATGAAACAAAATTCAGTTTTAATCATGTTATATGTCATATTTAGCTTCAAATTTGATATTCAGTTTAAAAAATTGTGCAAAAAAAAATATAAACTAATAAAAAATTGCCACATGGAAAATGTAATCCTTGGAAAGAACTTTAACCTTGGCATGATTGGTTCTTATTTTCATGTTTCCACCCCTTAGAACTATGGTGTGTGAAAAAAAATCATGATCACTTTCACAAATTTTATCCAATTGATTTTTTACTGCCTTTTCATCAACAACCATTACTTCTAGGTAGTTTGTAGTAGTTGCACTTATCTTGGGATCTTTTTTCTTTTAACAACATTCTTTGATGTGCCCTAAACCTTTGCAAAAGTTGCATTTTAATCCACAATTCTTTGTCTTATGTAACTCCCCACATTTCAGACATTTTGGTCTAGAAGTAGCATATTTTGGACGATTAGTAGCAAGATGGTCTTCTACCCTATCATTTTGGCACCCGTTGAAACTACTGGAAACTCCAAGAGTAGATCCGAGCTTAGCCCACATTTTTGTCTACCTTTTCAATAGATTGATAAAAGATTCATTCAACAACTATACTTGTTTTTCCATAGTAGTTTTTCCAACATTCATGCTTTTCTTTTAGTAATTCAAAAAGAATTTCACCAAGTTCTACTAATACCCATTTCTATTTCTAGTGCAACATTGAATAGAGATTTCATATTGGCATAATCTTTCATCACACACATCTTCCTAATCTTCGGTCATAGTCAAGACATAAATATATTTTTTGGCTCCACTTCCTCCAGTTTGCCCCTTGCAAACAAATTTTTCATCTAGTCATTATATGCCTAAACCTTCTGTTTAGGTTCTTGTTTAATAAAATCAAGTTTGGTTATAATATCCTCCTTATCAACTGTGCCATACTTCAACATCATGGTTACCTTCATGGCCCACCAATCCATGGGAGTTGCTGTTAACTTTTAAATCGAATCCTTGGATTTTCCCCTCAGATTGAGCCTACCAATTTTGAAAACTTTTAATTTCATCAATTCCACACACTTCTGTTGCCATCTCTAGCCTTTCCACTCGATCGTGAACATCCTCAAACTTTATAATGGGCAAAACGATTCATCCATGGCCTTAAGGCTTGTCATTTTGAGTGTACTTCTAGATTCCTATCATTGTGATATTTATTGCATATGAAAATCAAAGGAATTTCCTTCTTAATCTAAACCCATCACAAAGTCTATGTCTTCCAACATTTCTCTAACCCAACAATTTTTTTAATTTAGTTTCCAATTCAACATTTTAGACAAAATAGTGGCATGTTCAGTCCTAATCATTCTATCTCCTGCCCTAAATAATTCTTCCATACTAGACATATAAAATCTAACATAACATTACCCAATGATATTCGTAAATGGAATCTAGATGTCACCTAACCTAGGGGTAGGATATTCAATTTCAAAGCTAGGTATTTTGAAATCAAAGATAAGGGGTTTAGGTATATTATATATAATTACTCCTAGTTGTCCCTTTTGTTGTCATGCATCACATAGTTCTAGCTTTCTTCAATACAATTCAAGGTTTTGGTTGGGATCATCATTAATTACAATGTAAACTCCCATTGAAAGTTGATGTCTTTCATAATGCATCCTCTTTTAATGCTCAAAATTCCATATCCATTTTCCATCATTTTTTCTTCCCAATCTCCATACCAAAACCTTGGATTCAACGCCAGAATGTTCAACCCTGACAACCTTGTCCCCAACAACAAACAATACATCTATATGTGGAAAGAAAAATCTAACTTGGTGATGGTGACATAGTTGCAACATGCAACTATTAATCCCCACTCTTGGTACTATTTCAATATTCTCAATATTCAAATAATTGAACAAAAATTGAAGAGAAGTAATATTTGTTTTGGTGTGTTGTGACGATTGTCTAACTCCCTACTCCATCTCCCATCTTCAACCAAACTTGAATCCTTGTGTACATTCTTGTATGAGTGCCTTGAATAACTAGATCTCCTATTCTTGTCAAGTATGGGTTCAATTCTAAAATGCTTACCACACCAAACCCTTGTAATCATAGGACGACTACTCCCTTTCTAGGCAAGATGTCAAATCTAGGAATGGAAAATCAAATTCACTAATTGCCAATATTTCCTCCCCGCACAGAGCTTCTCCCAAATAGTCATTCATCCTCTGGTCCATAATAATGCCACTAGCATACTTCTTGATCCAAAAAAACACCCAACATCATCTACCAAAACTCATAAGAATAATCTCACCTCCACTTGGAAAGGCCCGCTTTAATACCAAAAAGGAGGCATCACAAAAACCTTAGGGATTCCATACATGTGATTGACATTTCTACACAACATATCACTAACTCATTAACCTCAAGTCTATTGCTTCTCATATGTCAAGTACTTATCCTACCTAGATCTTCCCTGAAACATGCATTCTAAAAAATACATTTGTATTAATCTAAAAGTTGATAAGATCCATCTAAAAGAACCAACTTTTAATAAGAATTGCTTGCAAAGAGGTTGGATCATATCTCTTCGGACCCTCTTAGAAGGCTATCTTGATCTTACATAAAATTAACTTTCATAACCACAAACCCACTCAGACTTGTAGATGAATGAAATAGAATCCCAGTCCAACACCAATTTCCCTTTGATCACTTCAGACCCCAAATCCTTGAAGTTCCCAAACAATGGGTTTCAATTTTTCGAATGCCAACCCCATAGACTCCTCACAAGCTAATTTTCATTTAGACTAGCCATATTTGTCCCCTAGGGAGTTTCATTATTTCCATTTTTTTGCATGATTATTCATACACACTAACTTTCTACTTCTAAATCCCAACTCTAGTACATAGTGAAGGATAACTCATAGTCGAAATGCACAAAAGCTATGGTTGAGGGCATTCCTCCCATCAACCATTAATTTGACAAACAACCCAAAACCACATTTTTCAAAATGCTACTTCCTACTATCCAACTTCATATCTAGAAAAGAAAAAGAAAAAGGGTGCTTGGCTTCTAGAATCACATTCCTTTTATTCATTGGTGTCCTTCACCACCCCATAAGTCCCTTCTCCAACACCTCAACCAAGCCCACCATTTTCAAAAACCATGAAGAGTGTCAAACAACACTCATCAAACCCACCATTCTTGGACCTTTGCAAAGCAAGTGCACATCACACAACTTCCAGCCTAATTAACTTGCAACATACAACACAAAGAAAACTCCCATATCCACAAAAACCAGAAAGAATTCCATCAAGTAACCCATCCCCTATTGTTTTCTACATTCGACAGCCTGATCTGCTGCCTATAATTAGGTCTTCATCCAAACAGGGTTCATCACATCTCCTTTCATCCCACACCCCTACCAAGTTAGTACAGGTATAAGGCGGGTATCACCTCATGTCCCTACCAAGTTGGTATAGGTATATGGCTGGTATTGCCTCTCATATCCCTACAAGGTTGGTGTTGGTATAAGGCTAGTATTGCCTCATGTCCCTACCAACTTGGTACCAAAAAAAATCAAGAACTGACTGGCATGTTATTGATAACCTGGCTGATAACCGGGTCAAAGCTTGATAACCTGCCAACACTTGTACCAGAGCAGCTGAAAGGGGGGTGAAGTGGTTTTGCAAAGCCCATGGGAATTGTGGGAGTAAAACTACGGACATCTGAACTACCATAAAAAGGGGATGAAGTGGTTTTGCAGGCCCTTGGGGAATTGTGGGAGTAACTGTAGAACAAGAGAGTGCCCAACCCCATCTCCCCCATCTCTCTCTCTCTCTCTCTCTTTCTCTCTCTCTCTCACTTTTCCTTCACTCTGCACAACCTCCAACAGTATTACCATCACTCTCTGGGAAATTGGGACAACTCACTTCACAGCTGAAAGATCAAAGTTGGGTGGATTTTATCGGTTACTTTGTCATGAGAATGAATGGATTCATGAAGCTCAATCTCTGAGCATTTTTTTTTTTCGGGGGCAAGTGTAAACTTTGTTTTTTTGTTGTACAAAAATCTCATGAACTCTTCTGGTGTACTCTTCTAACTAGCTCAAAGTACCTACACAAGGGTGGTGGCCAGCACTGGGAATTGTGGGCAGGGGGAAAAAAAAGAGGATGGGGGTTGTTGTTGTTGTTTTGTCATTCCATTTCCAAAAACGAGTTGTCATTTTGTAAATGAATTGTAAAGGTCTGAAGAAGTTGCAAGCGGTAATATGCACAATTGCACTCAAAGTGTTTCTTCTATACACCATGCAGAAACAAACTGAATGTGTCATGTGAATGTGAATTGACAGGGGAGATCCTGCCTGCAAGCAATTTTTATTTTTTCTCTTGAGTTCATGTGTGTTGGGTTGAGATCTTACATGGATAGAGGAGAATGATCTGTGTGTTGGCGTTTTGATTACAACTGTTACACTCTCTTGGGTGGCATTCATTCTTGGAAGCAAGAGGAACACCCAAGCTCGAGAATGCCATGAACAACAAGAGGGAGAAAATCATGAGAATCATGAATGTGGAGGAAGAAGTAGCAAGATAGTTCAACATATATATTTTAAATTAGGATTATTAAGGCTCAATGCTGCGGGGACAACACCTGGGTCCTGATCTGCCATCATTACTTTACAAGGCAGTGAACATACTCTACAAGCTGGTGCACATAAACGAGTTTGAGATTCTGTTTGTCTTGATCTTCTTCATCATCTCTTTCCTACTCTCTAAGCTCCTGGTGAGTGTTCCGGTGTTGATTATGTATGGTGGATTATTATTTAGTCTCTTTCAAATCCAATAACCCACACATATGATCATGAGTCTGAAAAGATATACTCTTAATTTTATATTTTCCAAGATGGAATGTCCATTGACATATGAAGTTCACCATATCTGCATCATTTTTATAATAGAATTGTGTTGATTCTCTAATAGATCATGTATTTCTCCTGCTTTCTACATATGTCAATTTTAGAAACAAGAAATTGTACATTTGCAAGCTGGTCTTCTACAAATTTTCCATAAACTTTGCTTTGATAAATTCATCATAACATTGGAGGTAGATATAGCTCCAAGGATGGATTTCTTTATGGTTAAAACCTAGAGTGATCAACAGGTTTGGAAATTTTGTGCTATATAAACTTTTGGATATAGCACTTAGATTGGGAATGATTGTGTGCAGACTGGCACACTACATCCTCAGTACAACCAAATTCTGCTATCGAAAGTGTTGGGAGCAACTGTCCATTTGTTTTGATAGTGCAACATGTTCAGAAATACTTTTCAATCAGGCTTCCTCTCAATACTCTACAGCATTGGGTACACACACACAAGAGCATCACCCATAGTTTGAAAATTCTCAACTGATGTGATCTGTGTGCCACCAATCTTCCCAATTTGTCACGGCGAGTGATTTTGTTGTCTGCATGTTGATGCAAACATTGTGGCTTGCAGGAAAAAGTGGGTGTTCTTGATAATGGGAGAGTGCTGCTTTCATTTCCATAATACACAAATCCTAGGGTGAAGTCTTGATGTGATCTCAGAATTCAAGCATCTGAAGGGTTTCACGATGTAATTCTGATTGATTGAATGCACTTTCCAAAGACTGATATCAATCAGTACACAGTTTCTGCAAGTTGATGAGAATGGGTCTTGTTGCATCATGCCTATTTGTTTGGGGAGTGTGTGTCCAGACCCATCAGATTTCTAGTACATACACCATGTACATATTCCTTTTTGCTGCACTACCTTTGAGATAACATCTTTTGGATTTGGTTTGCTGATTCAAGCTATAATTGTATGTTTCTGCGGGTTTGTGTGCGCAGGAGTAAGCCTCTGCACATATGGGGAAAACAAAGTGATTTCTCAAACTATGACTCATATCCTTTTCTATCAAAATCCAGTTTTAATGCCCCACTGTTGCTGCAGTTCTTTCTTCACTTCTGGGAATTATGAAATTCACCAAGTTTTATGTAAAATGGGACAGATCCAACCCCCAAATCCTTGCAGGGATGCATATGATCACTGTCTGGAACTTTTTTTTCCCTAGCTCTCTCCCCTTGCAGCAACAGTCAAGATGTTAAGGAGACTAATTAGCAAGAGCTTGAAAAACTATACAAACTCAGGTCCCTTTCTACATCAGAAAGGAGCAATTTTGATTCTTGCCATGTAGCAAAGACCAAACTGAAGGAACTATTTTGCTTGTTGGTTCCAGTACAAAATGGGCACATCAAAAGGTGCACAGACGAGGACATTCAATCCAGCGTGCTGGAAGTAATGGGCACCAATGTGAGCACCAAC
>Ga0209208_10007879_pt1 | contig 14321 bp, 16 predicted proteins | sample S1TSphfallax_3_FD_187694 | JGI IMG/M metagenome (GOLD analysis project Ga0209208, IMG submission 187694) | Host-associated microbial communities from peat moss isolated from Minnesota, USA - S1T2_Fd - Sphagnum fallax MG (SPAdes) (version 2) | ecosystem: Host-associated > Plants > Peat moss >...
ACATGCAACGTAAATCTCGACAAATCTCGACCCACTTCGCGATCCGAGTCGGGTGAAGATTTCATGACTGGAAATGTGCTTGTGGGTTCGAAATTCGAATCAAATCAAGCGCGCGGGATGCGAGCAAGAATCTCCCGGAAGAACCTCGTCCAAACCCTAACCCTAATTCTAATCGCGTTGCAATACGTTTCCATATGCATTGTGCCATTGCTGCTCTTCCGTTTTGCATTGCCACTCTCGTTGCCGCTGCTGCTGCTCGATCACCTGTCACACAAACTGCCTGTGCTACTCGACATCTTTTCCGCAGCCGGGAAGCAGAAGCCTCGAAACGTAAAAAGGTTGACAAACTAATTCTTGGGTTTGCAAGAGCAGCAGGTATTTTTTACAAACATGAGGAATTCGCAGCTGACAGCAGCAAAGCAAGCTTCAAAAGGACGTAGTAGTGGATTACATCAGTCAATAGAGGTAGGAGTATGCTTGCCGCTTATGCTTGCCGTTGCTCTCTTTCTCTCTCTGTACTCCATGCTTCTGGTTGCAAGGAAGTAGCGAGTGGAATGCTGGCAACTTTGTTTTTTTCCAGAGAGGGATGCTGTTCTAGAATGAATCCTTTTTCTCAAGTGGAGAATTTTATTCAACAACAACATTGACAACCGAAGATGACAATGATGATGATGTTTCCAGAGCGAAGGAATGCAAGATCTTCCTTTTTATAGATCCAACCTAGATGCATGTGAAGAGGAATGCAAATGGGGTTTTAGTGTCCTTGATGTGGAGCTTGATTGAGTGCACATACCAGCGCCATGAGCAGCATTAGCATCAAGCAATTTTCTTGCAGCGAACAGTATGTGTATTGGATGGTGTGTGCTGATTTTACGCATGTGTTGCATGGCAGGAAGAGCTAAAAGAACAGGTTGCAGATGTGCCATTTGAGGTTCTACAGCAAGCACAGAGCAGTGGACAATTGCCTTCCTTCTCTCACAAGAAAAAACTTGTTGATACCAAGCGAGCAAACAAAAACAGGTACGTTTAGGGTTTACAGTTTACGGTCTCTCTGTCTGTCTACCTACTTCTCCTTGTTGGCATTGCTGTGGAAGCAATTTCTACTCTGCATAGGAAAGACACCAGATCAAAGGTGGATAGCTCTATGAAAATGTGAGCAAGCTCACTCATGCACTCACCCATTTGTTTTGAATGGTGGCCACAGACCAATGGAGGTGACCAGTAAAAAACCTGTCGGCAGGTTGCGAGAGGTGATCCAGGCCCCAAAGAAGGTGTGTTGTGTGCACATTTTGCATGAAAGCTGTCATCCTTTTACATCAGCATTTCAAGTGATAGCTCCTGTTGTCTGTCACTCTAGGAGCAAAACCTCTCTTGGTGAGCTTCAGGTTCTTCTCTTCTTCTGAGCCAAATGAAATTGCATTTGTTGGGGATGGGTGGGATGTACAATGCAGGACATTCGAGATCCACGATTTGAGAGTTTGTGTGGTAACTTTGAAGAGGCCAGGTAAAGAAGCCTGTCCTTTCTTAAGATCTTTCACTGCCCATTTTTCATGCTGTGATTGAGCTCAGAATCCTGATACATAAACTGAAATTGCAATGAGGTTTTACATTTTTGCTATCTCCTCTTTTGCAAAGGGCAACAGCATTGTAGAGTTTGAAAAGAGTTATCTGGGGAAATCTGGGGCCAGGGCAAATGATTGAACTGGGTTGGTGACAAAGCAGGTTCAAGAAGGCGTACAGTTTCCTATATGACGAAGAGCTGCCTTCTGAACGTCAGGTGTTGCATTTCCTTCTTTCCTTTCTTTGATTGATCAAGAGTGTATGGGGGCCCCAAAGAATCAGGAAAAACATTTGATTTCTGTTCTTTTTCATCATTGTTGTCATCATTGAACTTGTTGATTGTCAATCTGATATGAGCCAGAAAAAAACACAGGAAGAGCTGAAAGAATGACAAACACAGGGCAGAGTTGTACAGGAAGGAGTCTGATGCATCAATTTGAGGTTTTGTAGAGTTGCTTCAGGAAGCTGAATATTTTAAGATCTAAACCCTAAACCCTAAAATATGCTCTGAATGTTTTAGGGATGTTTTTCTAATTTCTGTAAGTGTTCTTTGTTCACAGAGGCTGCAGAAAGTGGTAAAGAAAGGTAACGCTGGGGAGGAGGTGGAGGAAGCAGAACACAAGCTTGCTTGGATTGTGAGTGTCCTCTCATTGAGCTCTCTACATGTACAGTGAGGAGAGACAGTCCACAAAACTACAAGTGCAAATTTTACGATGTTGATGGTCTGTGTGTTACCATTGCAACCAAAGTCTTGGTAGACTCAGCAGCAAAATAGAAAGGAAAAACTGTGCATTTGATTCAAGTGAAGGGCAACAAAACATGTAAACCTTTGCATGGTGAAACTATGAGCTGTTTGTTGGAAACACCATCATTCTAGAAAAACAGAACACAAGATGCAAACCCTGGTTCTTGTACTTGGTAAATTGCCAAAAAATTTAATGTGTCAGGCTTCAATGTTTCCTTCCAGGATCGGCAACTGTGTGAAGAGGAACAACGACGAAAGCAAGCAGAGCAAGTAACACAATTTAGGGCTAAAGAGAAGGATGCTGTCAAGCAGGGAAAGAAACATTACTACCCCAAGAAGTGTAAGCACATCTCTTTGTTTCAATGTGAACGAACACCAGCTTGCTCACTCAGGTCCACAGTTTTATGGTAAATGTAGTTGAACAGTTGAGAATTAATATTTTTCTGTGCAAGATTGGTCGATGAAATGTGTTTTTTTTGTTGTGACTGGATGCAGCTGAGAAGCGGAAAGAAGAGCTGGTTAGAAAATACCAAGAACTCAAGGTATACCTGGCTTTGTGTCTAGTTCACATTTGGGTCCTTCAGTTTCCCCCACCCAACATCTGTCTCTGGTTCTGTTAGTTTGATTCTGCAGGGCTGCTTTGGTATTTAATTGCTGAAGGTTTTTGACAAAAAACCAATGATTTTGTTCATGGGTGTTGTCAAGCTCCTCTGAACCTTTGACTGATTGGCTTCCTTGCAGGCAACTGGAAAGCTGGAGAAGTTTCTTGAGAAGCGTAGGCGAAAGAATGCTGCCAAGGACCACAGATATTTGCCATACAGACGCCCTGAGTCCAATCAAGACTAGTTCAAAGCCACAGCAGCAAACTAAAAGTTTTTCCTTGGACCTGCTTGGACATTGATCAATGAAGTTCGCTAAGTCTGGAAGTCTCCTGACCTCATTTTAACACTGCAGTGTTCAATCCTTCGTCTTCTTCAAAACATGTATGGAACAAGTTGAGAGGAAAACAAGGTAGGAGACAAGCAGGATGGCAGTATTTCATCTGTTGTGTAATGGAAGAGCATACCCAAAGGGGCTGAACCTCTATGCTCTCGTCATGCCATTGCACCAACTTTGCTAACAATCCATATCTTCCACATTTGAAGGAATACTTTGGAGAAGGTAAGCTTCATAGTGTATCAGCTTCTTGTTTGTTGGTAGGTTTGTTTCTATAGTATGGTAGAGCAGCACAAGCTGGAAGTGGAATGTACACTATCAGAGAGAGAGCTCGAACATTATTGTCTAGCTTTCTTTCATGCTATGCAGAATTCAATCACAGTCTAACAAGTGTTTTGGGGCTGCAAGGCCACACATCTAACTAAGTTGTAAGAGGATTTCATGTGTGTTTGGTGATGCAAGGCCACATCTGAGTTGTAAGAGCATCACTAGCGGTGCTCAGTATGTGACTGCAAAAATACGAACCCTAAACCAAAAAACTATCGCAGATTCTTTTGTATAAAGTAGGATTCTAAAGCACTACACTAAATAGCTATCAATAATGATACCATTGATGTTGAACAAGATTGTAAACAACTTCACCAATTGTTTTGCCCTATTCACATGATGAGGTACATTGCATGCCAAGAAGGACACAAGGAATCCCCATCCACAAAATTCATAACTTTGAACTAATCATTGTTCGCTAGAAGTTTGTTTTGTTGCAATTATTAGGTTAATATCTAGGATCATGGATTTGCAATTTTAGTTTCAAGAATTTGTTTCTTCTTGTTCACCTTGAATATCATACCCAAGTAAAATGAAATGTTGGATTTGTTATGAGGATTTGGCTTATGTACTAGATGCACAACCTATTATTGTGCATTGTTTGGTTCTCCGCTTCATGACATCCCTATTTTGTGAACCCACTTGAGAAAATTGCATCATTGATGTTTTAATTGTCATGATGCAATCAAAAGGTCTACCAAAGAAAAAGGCACGTTGTAAAGAGGAAGACAAAAAGCCAAAATAGTGCAACAATTGTTAGAAATCCATCTAAAAACCACAAGAGTTGATTGCTAGTCTACAATATGGCTTCTAATTCATTCTATAAACTTTTATGGGATGTTTTACAAAATGTCCCCACATGCAATAAAAACTAGCAAAACTTGAATTTTATATCATTTTTAAATAATTTGTTGAATTTTCCAATAACTTACATGTTAATATTTTTAGTTTTGATTCTTGGAACTTTAGTTTTCAAACACATGTTGTGGGGAAAAATGGGTATTTATTTTGTCCTTCCTACATGCCATGTGGTCATATCTATGTGCCATAACTAGTTATAAGTTGTCTAACTAATTGGTGTAATTAGCCTTAGAATAATTGAAACAATTTTTTCGTAAGTTGCCTTGATTTTTTTTACATGTGTTTATTGCATCTTTTGTTGGCTATTAATATTGTGTGGTTGTAGGTATTTGCCAAAAACCATGGCTCCCTTGAAGAATCCACAAATTCAAGTTTCAATTATTTTTTATAGAATTTGCAAATTATTACTTTGGGTGAAGATCCAACCCTAGGATTAGGTTTTGCAAGCATACAACTAGATATAACCAACCAATTAAGGTGTTTGATCCTTTTGGATCAAACCCCACATTAGGTACAACCATTATTTGCATTGAAATTTGAGCAACCTAGGTCCATGGTCGTTGTTGCATGCCTCTCCAAAAAACAAAAAAAAAAAAAAAAAAACTTCATGGCAAACCTAAAGGAATTTCCAAGATACATGGTAAGCCAATCATAAGGGAAAATGGCCAAATGCACCATGTGGGTGCAAGGATAAACTTTTAATGCCCAAATTAGATGGGATCCATAAACACGTTGGGAAAAGGAAAATGTAAATTACCTAAACCTAGATACAAAGGCGGTGATTTTTACATTAGTGTTGATAATCAACATGCAAAAAAGAGAGGATATATGGCACTACATGGCCTACTATTGTTATTGGCCAAGTGATTCTATTATCAACCACTAAATTTTAATTTTGACTAGGTGAGTTTGATCCTGACAATATGATTTTGTTATTGACTACATGTTTTTATGTTTGATTGGTATGTGATTAAGTTAGCATGTGTTGAATGCAAAGAAGGCTTGTAGGAAGAGAAAATATTTGCAATTTGTTATTATGTTTCATTTATTGCAATATTCCATGCCAATGACAAACTATGAGTGCATGCATGGATGAACAAATTTTTACATTTTTGAAGGTTGAAAAGGTGCCCAACGTGTGTTGGAATGATTCCTCTGCATGGGGAATGGCAAATTGTATGCATGATGTGGTTTTGGCAATTACGAAACATGTAATTCAAAAGGCCAATTTTTTCTCCTTGAATTGTGATGAGGTCACAACAATCAACAACTAAAGTTGGATTTCCATCCACGCTTATGTGGTTGAAAACTAGAAGAGGTTGCTTTACTTTTGAATCTACAATGAATCATTAAAGTAGGTAGATTTAACAACCTCGCTACTATGTTGGTCAATTGTACCACCGCTTTTGGGGGATTGTGTGATGGGGATTCAGCTAGCAAGTTGGTTTACTTTGGTGCAAATGGTGTGATGGTATTTCAAGGCTTGAAGATAGGGGTGACAATCCAATTAGAAGAAAAACATGTCTTGTACGTGGACCTATTGAGGAGGTATGATCATTCTTAGTTTCAAATGTGAATCGTGATTTGGTGTAGAACAATTGTGACCACTTGTGTTAGAACACAAGTGTGTAGAACCGTTTAGTGTGGTACTTGGTCCCAGAGACCTAGGGTGCATTTCAATTCAATGGACATTTGTTTATGCTACACAACACATGTTCTTGTATTGGAGATGTTTCTACCACCATTACGGAAGATTGGGGATTTGATGTCCAATCTATAAAAGACTAGTGTAATGGAGGGGTTTATTAAAAACCTTGAAAGGTGTTTCCTCACCCATGACTTGATGAATCCAACTAGGATAATTTTCCCCATTACTAGGAAGCACCTAATGTACAAGTGACATTTCTTGGTCACTTGACAATTCTAAAAACTAAATCTTGGAACCCAAAGGCAATATTTGCAAGTGGTGCAAATGGTACCTTGCTTGTTGATTTGCTAGATCTAGCCTTGCTTAACCAACAATTATTATTATTTTGGTTATAACCATGAAGAACAACTCCCATGGTGCTTTACATCCACCGCTTGATTGTAACCCCACAAAAAATTTGCAAGAACATTTGGCCTTCAATGCCATCGTGGTTGCCAAGTTGTTGGAGTACTTGAAACTTGTGAAGTTGGTCATGATTTAATTTCTAACATGATTTATAGCTCACATTTCATGTAAATGAATGTGCTATAGCCCATTGTTATACATTTTGTGAATCCTAATTGCCATCTAGTTCAAAGAAAATAGACTGGAAAGTGCCAAAACAGCTCCATCTAAAATACCAAAACAAAATCATTGGTTCCAAGAAGCCCCCAAAAACATATAAGGATGCTTGGATTTTTTTAACAAAACTTTCATCATCTAGTTTATAACCAAATTTGATTAAATATTCTTATGGATGATCAGCACTTCCACTATCACAACATTGAAAAATTACAACTAAAATAAAGAAATCTTTGGATCATGGTGTTGACTAAAGTTGTAGGGGCAACAACATGTGTTGTCCATGGCTTCACGCACTTCCCAATCTTCTCCACCCAATCAGCTTCAACCTCACTCTCACTTATGAAGAATTCTCTGACATAAATCTTTTTCTCTAATATCTGTGATTCATGTAAGAGAATTTGGTCACAAAAGTCTGATGGGTGGTGCCCAATTGATGTAAAAGTCTTCTTCGGTTTCATCCAGGCTATGGAAATAAAAACATGCTTGAAACTCAACATCCAACTGTAAACTGACAAGAAAACAAACAAATTTTAAATGGAAATTTCAACTGAAATCCCATCGAAACAGCTTACAGAATTAGTTTGAATGCATTAAACCAACTCCAACCTCTCGGAAATGTCTGAAAGGATGACATGTTTTTACAGTCTATTTTTCCATCAGTCTTTTGAATCTTTTTCTTTTGATTTGCTCTGTACAAAGTGGTGTCACTCTACTGTTCACTAGCAATAACAACTTAGTATATGCAAGTAAAAGCAACCTACTCCAAGCAAAATGCACTTCTTGGGACTTTGTAAAAAGATTTGCAACAGGTGTAGAAACTATAGTATAGAAGAAGACAACATACACCCCAAGAAGGAACTTTCCTCCACCGCCACCTTGTGCCTGCCACTGCAACAGCTATCGTGAAGAAGATTTCTGCTCAACCAGCTTTAGGCAGCTTTTGCAAAACCCACTTTTGCATTTCCATAGTCAAAAACGCTATGATATGCTCCCATGAAAATATCTCCTAGAATCCTGCATTCACCAGGGATACAAAATGCAACCATAAGATTAGCGAGAGCTGCATTTTACAAGCTCGAACAAAAAAAACTAGGAGTAGCAGATTTTTGACAAATTCCTACAGAAACATTCTAACATAGTTGACATCCTAGGTACAGAAACTCAGTTGTTTTCTGTGTCATCAAACAACCAACACTTTGCAGAAGATGATTGAGTCTAGTACCAGAGTGGGCCTGCTGGAGGAGGAACATCAAGTCCAAGGAAACCACTGACACACTGAGTTTCTGCACCTTCTCCAATCTTCAAAACATACTGCAATATGCATATACACACATAAACAATGCATCAGTAATCAGTACCCATGTGTTATGTCATTCTAGATTAACCTGTGCAGAAAATGCCCATGACAGCTGAAAATTTGTTTTACACCGCATTGTCGGTTTCAGATGGAGAAGTTAGTCAAATGGGTTGTTGCTGAAAGGAAAGGGAGAATCACTCACATCCTGCGGTGTAAGCACAAATTCTTTGCCAGAAATTGTGAATGCAATATTTGGCATTGACTCGAGTGAGTTGCAGTTCACCAGTGATTCTCCATTAGGACTCGGCAGACGCTCACAGACCTGTGTGCAGCCAAAATGCAACCAAATGGCATCAATGAAAGCTTTCATGTCAGATTAAGCTCAAGGTGCACAACTTGAACACCCCTCTGCAGCTTGATGATGCACATCTAAAGTACCCATGGAAGTCCACCATGGGAGTCAAGATTGCAGACTGTAAACCTTAAGGTATCACTGTAGTTTCTGGTGAAATTTTGCCATTTTTTGACAAAGAAATGGGGAAAATCTTGGAAAATTTTGTTTTTCTATTGTAAATTCAACTAATTTTGCTAAATTTTTTTTAACCTTCACCAAAATTTCAAAATTAAAAGAATGGAAAAAAAAAAAACACTGTTGGAGTGGTGTATCTTGTAGGTTTCATGTACACACCTGATTGAGGTAGGCATCAATCTGTTCCCTGGTATGGTTCTCTCTCAACTGATTTTCTGCCCACACTACGGTCATCTCACAGACTGTGCATACTGGGTCGGATTTCCCACTGGAGACAGATGCATCTTTGTCGAGCACACTGGCAATACCTGGCTCACTGCTGCTTTAACAACATCCACACAAAAAACTCTTTCATGTGAGAGAATCCGGTCAACAGCTGCAGCACACAACACACCCATCCTGATTGAAATCAAACTAATGTTAGCACAATCAACACCATAAAAACATCAGATACCTCAAACAAAAGGGGAATTCAGCTCACAAACCTTTGCTCAGTGGAACCGAATTGGCATAACCCAATCTGAGAGCACACTTTGATCGGATCCATCTGCACCAAAACAAAAACACAAAAAAAGAAAAAAGATGCACAGTATGAGTGAAACAAATGGCAAACAGGATCTCCACCAGCCCTCAGAAGCACACTAGATGACATAAAATGTGAAACAGATTCTATCCCCAAAGTGCAAGTCAGCAAGACTTTGAACCTGAGCCAGAAGCAGTTCTATAATCTGGTCACCGTATTCTTGAACAATCATCTTGCATTCATTGCTGATGACTCCACTAGCACCAATGGCCAAATTAATCTCCGCCACAATGCCCTGGTTGGTCACATACATACACACATACACATCATATCAATGCCAACCATCCTCAGATCTCAAAGAAAGTACACTTTCCAAGAAACCCAAGATTGCTTAAGACAGTAGTGTCACTACTACTGCATGTGATAATGAGTCAACTACTCACCGATGGGCCAGCCAACAGTGATGTACCAGAATCTGCAATTGCAGAACATCCTCCTTTGCAAAATCCTACAGGAAAAAAACCAATCCACAAAATCACATGAATCCTCATGTAGAAAACCAAGGATCTGTAAATCAACAGCAATAAAAACATGTCCTTGAATTGTAGAAAAAGAACAACAAGTCCGCATCACTTGAAGAAAGTGTCACCTGAACTGCGTCCACCAATAAGCACATCACCCATGTCGAACTGCCACAGCCAAGCATTGTACATTAAGTTGCTAATTAGTAGCATGTACTCCTTCTTCACAGATGACTAGTGCTAATCACCTAAATAATGAATGCTTCCACAAAAACACAAACATTTCCTAGACTTTTTGTTGCCCCAAAAAGAAATTGAAGAAATATTGTGAACTACCCCCTTTGTTCTTACTTGCCAATAGCCCTTGCGAGTGACAGGAGCATAGATGTGTTCACCCTCAAAATGCTTCGGATCCACCCCACCGAACACCAACTCTCCTCCATGCTCCTGGTCGGTTGCATCACGGTTCAACCAGAATGAGAACACAGGTTCCTTCACGAGTCCCTGGTCCAACATATTGTACCTGAGGAAAAAAAAATCCATATGCCCCAGGCAATCTTTCTTTCATTGGATTGAACACATCAGGCACCAACCTTGTCCAGGAGTTTACAATAAATAGAGAGCACAAACCCATCAGACTAGTACCACATCATGATCCAAACAAATGCAGCATTTCTGGCAGCTCCAAATGCATTTTCCAATCACAAGACATGTGTGAACAAAAGGAGCATACCAGACAGGGGTCACACGGTTCACAGATATCTCCTTGAAGCCAAGGCCGAGAATACCATCAAACTTAGCCACCACGAAGACAAGCCCTGGCTCCTTAGTTGCTTCAGCAAAGACCTGATCATCATTACTCAACCAAAACCGACCAAAAAAAAAGCCCTTCAGAGAATGCTCAAACACAGAATCAGTCATGTTCGATTCCACAGGAAAAATTCTTCCAGACAAAAAACAAAGGCTAGTTGCTCACACACTAAGGTTCGTTGTTGTCATTCTCTACAAGATCGTGTAATCTACAACCAAATAGTCATCAAGGCCATAGTAATGTACTACCCACCTGGCCACTCACAGTTACATCACCAATCGTGACATCATCTTGGCTAAGAAAACCTTCCATTGAGCCAGTCCCATACCTTATCGCAAAACCTGTGCCTGAAGATACATACATCACTCCCCCAGAGCTCAGCCTAATCAAGAAAAGCAACAATCGATCTCCAAAAAAGTACTTATGGGGTTTGCAGATCAATGGGTGATGGATGGCCTCTTGGAGGTGGCAAATTGCTACAATTGCTCCACACACAAAAAAAAAGAAAAAAAAAGAAAGAACAAAAGAAAACCCCATCTGCAGAATAGGAAAAAACATCTCTAACACATGAGATCAACATTTCTTACAACAAAGAAGAAGAAGAGAAAATTTCAGAGACGGAAAGAAGCAGTGTTACTACCATCTTCCTTGTAAGTGCTTGATTTGCTGGACTTGTACTTGTGGTGGAAGTAGCATGCGAGCTGACACCAAACAACAGCACAACATGCATCAATCCAAAGCTTGAACCTCTCTCTCTCTCTCTTTGTGTCTTTCTCTTTCTCTCTTTCTCTTTCTGTGTGTCTGTGACTGTGTCTCTATCTGTCTCTGTCTTTGTCTCTTCCTCTCTGTGTCTGTGTCGGCGTCTCTCTCATAATAGCAATTTTGAGGCAAAAGCAGAATAAGCAGCTTCAAAGAAACAGAAAGAAAGGCTTCACAGAACAGAAGAACAAAAGATGAGATTTTTCCCTAGTGCGAAGAGAAGAGAGAGAGAGAGAGAGAGAGATGGGGTAAGACTACGTTACCGAGAAATGGCATTTGGACGATGGGGTACCCACAGGTTGGAGCTCCCAGTGTCGAAGACGACCGTGAACGTCTGCGGCGGCGACCCAACTCCGATCTCGCCGTAGTACTGCGCGTCCATGTAATTTTTCAACGGGACATCGTCCTCCTCGCCGTTGCCGCTGCCTAGTCGCATGCCCCTATCGATCAACCGCGTCCTCGCGGCTCTCAACCCTTGCAACGTCACACTCTTCTTCTTCAACCCAACTCTACGCAATCCTTCTCCCGACGCATCCACCGCCAAAAACACCAGTGCCGAAAGCAGCACAACGACTGCAACCGAATTCCGAGAGAAACCCATTTTCGCAAACGGCTTTTCCAAGCTCCTCCGATTTACGAATCGATGAAAGAGCTCGAGAGGAGCGAGAATTCTTCTCCGCAAACCGACCACACAACTCTCTCTTCTCTGCCTATCCGAGCTTCCCTCTTGTAAGACGTAAACGCCAATTCCGCCATTTAACGTGCGCCAGAATCTGCCTAGGTGACGACCGGTCATGACCGGTCATAGATCCTCAAGGCAACACAAGTTGATGTTGTTGATTTGTTCTGTTTTGTTTTTTTCCTTTTTTTTTATTTATTTTTAATTCCTAGAGTAGGTATCTATACCACAACACAAATCTACATTTGATCTAATAGTTCACATTATTATAGCTTGATGTAGTGTTCATGGATGACTTTCATCCATGGAGTTTGTTGAACAATATTCAACACTTAAATTGCTTGAGCTCACCTAATAATAGTTCACATTATTATGTCTTATTGTAGTGTTTCATGGATGATTTTCATCCATGGAGTTTGTTGAATAATATTCAACACTTAAATTGCTTGAGCTCACCTAATAATAGTTCACATTATTATAGCTTGATGTAGTGTTTCATGGATGACTTTCATCCATGGAGTTTGTTGAATAATATTCAACACTTAAATTGCTTGAGCTCACCTAATAATAGTTCACATTATTATGTCTTAATGTAGTGTTTCATGGATGAATCATCCATGGAGTTTGTGAACAATATTCAACACTTAAATTGCTTGAGCTCACCTAATAATAATAGTTCACATTATAATGCCTTGATGTAGTTTTCATGGATGATTTTCATCCATGGATGTTTGTATGTGAACATAACTACACACAATTTGCTTGTTGAGCTTGTTGGACTTGATTTTTTTTGTCTTGCACGTTTCTATCTTGGGACCACAGAACCCATTTGGGAGTTTTTTTACTTAGGGTTTTGGCTTTTTCTGAGTCTAGGAGGTATCTTTTGACACAAGGAAACAACACCCGATTTTGATATTGTAAATTTCATAATAGCTAAATTTGAATTGTTCATGGATGAATTTCATCCATGGATGTTTTGTTCACATGCAACATAGAATTGCTTGAGCTTTTTGGGTGGATGATTGTTTTTTTGTGTGGGTCCTTGGGACACAACTATTTGGACTTACCAAGGAGTTTGGGATTCCTTAGACGAGGTAGGTAGGTAGGTAGGTAAGTAGGTAAGTAGATAGGTAGGTAGATAAATAGATATTGACACACAACACAAAAATGTCTTATAAATTTTGATATAGGGATATTTTCATATAGCTTAACTTATTTATTCATGGATGAATTTCATCCATGGACATTTGCAAAAATATCAAACAAACACACAATTTGCTTGAACTTTTTAGGGTTTGTTTGATGCTTGTTTCACACTCACCTTGTTCTTGGGACACAAACACTTGGACATACTTTTGGGATGTTATATTTGGTTTGATGTTTATTGTCTTGCACTTCACATCATATGGAAAGCTTTTTACTATTCATGGATGAAATTCATCCATGGATGTTTGGGAACATAATAAGCACAAAAATTGCTTGGGGCTTTTTGGGCTTGATGATGCTAGTTTCACAAGAATCCTTCTTGAGACATTATTGGTGTGATATCTGTTAACTTGCCTTGCACTTAACCTTTGATTCAGATTTCTACTTTTTAGTAGAAAATATGTTAGAAAGTGCAGGAAACTTTCCCATAAAATATAATGGAAAGGCGCACGAATCTAGTTTCAAAAGAAAAAGGGTTGAATCCAATTATTGCGATATGATAAAAGTACGAGCATAATGAGCAAAGTGAATGAAATGATGTTGCAAAAGGATTGAAGTCATTTGAGTCTCGTACAAATGAACAAACCCCAAAACAACCGCAATGCACTTGAATTCAACATTTTGACACCTCTCATGTCTTCAACAACCTAGGCCTCTGCATGGCATTCATCAAGGCAACTCGTGACTAACCTTATCTTACATATGAGAAACATACAACATTTAAATGTGTAGGATTAGAGAAGGTGGTTAACAAGAAAAAAGCAGGATTCTAATTGTCTAGTTCTTTAGTCTCTATGTTTTATTGTCGATTTAAGAAAAAAAACTCACGACAAATGCATTATGCCTCAACATTTCCTCATATCAAGAGCACCAATAATAATAAAACATTTCCAAGCTCATTCTAATCAACCTCTTGGGTGAGACAGAACCTTGAACTGAACATGCGTTATTGATGAACTATGCATATTTAAGCACCCCTGACTCTGATTCTGATGAATGAAAACCTGGCAACCTTCACCACCTGTACAAGAAAGAAAGACAGAACAAAAAGAAAGAAAACTATGCACATTTGGCTTATATACATAAAATCCCCACCCGCATCACTGGACTGCTACAGAAATGAGAAGTGTGAAATACCGAAACACAGCACTAAGTTCTTGCAGCAACACTTTTCACCTTCAGGACTTAAGTGTACAGAAAAGGGCTCAAATACACAAGTCCATAAGCTGCATCTACCCAGTGCACTTGCCAACAACAGTGAAAGTACCAATAACAGAACTACTGGTCAGATATCT
>Ga0209208_10007880_pt1 | contig 14319 bp, 11 predicted proteins | sample S1TSphfallax_3_FD_187694 | JGI IMG/M metagenome (GOLD analysis project Ga0209208, IMG submission 187694) | Host-associated microbial communities from peat moss isolated from Minnesota, USA - S1T2_Fd - Sphagnum fallax MG (SPAdes) (version 2) | ecosystem: Host-associated > Plants > Peat moss >...
AAAACATTCATTGTGATCATCACCTTTGAGTGAGGATATAAATAAATATGACAATCTTCTTGTAGCATGAACAAGATGAAGTGATGCTGATGGGCATGGCAACTACACACAAAAATGGCAATGCCAATGATTATGGACCCAGGGCCATTTTAGCTACAACAAGGTTATCAAGTTTTGAAGTTCAACTTAGCACAACCATTTTTTTTAAAAAAAAATGTTTTTCTGGGCACTTGCTCCCAGATGTTTATTTTGGAACTAAGCCAAACTTGTTCACTTCTGTAGAATTTTCCTGATTCATTGTATGTCTTCAAGATTTTCCTTTTCCAGACTGGGGAAAAGAGTGTTGGAAGAAGGAAATGTAACAAAGTATTCACCCTCCCATCTCTCTCAACTTCCAATGAGTGTTGGGCAAATAGCCAACTTTATATACATTAGAATATGAGAGCTATGAAATTTGTAATTAGTTAGATAATGATATGTAGATAGATATTGAGAGACTAATATTGAAATATATTAAATGTCAACTTTTTTATTATGTGAAAAGAAAATTCTATCTTCAAATGTAATCATTTCCAATAAAAGAAATAAACATTACTAAATGCAATCTAAAACTATACTAAATCAAAGTAACCAGCCTCTTCTAACTCATCTTCAAGTAACTCAACACTCTAGCAATACCCACCATACAAAATCCTAAGACACATTGTCACATCCAACCCATACCAGCCACATAGCAACTAAGGGCAACACGTAGAATGTAGTATATCACATTCTGTTATAGGCTCATATGATAAATGGTAGTGCAGGTCAACTTTTTCATACCTACCTAATCGAAATCTGGACCCCAATTCATTTAGACTTAGATACCCCAGTGATATGGTCCTTAACACCATTACCTATACCATGTATATACTGGCCAACAAACTAAATCGTAAACAAAATTCACTCCCTTCTTCATTAGTGGTATGGGGGCCATTGCAAATCTGCCTAATTTCAAACTGACTATATCTGCTCAAGCAAATCATATGGCATTTCATTCATGGTCACCTAGAGTTTAAGAATGTTCAAAACTTTGAAAATAAGAGAAGTCATGAGTTTTCTTACAACTTAAATGTCACTTTGTGTACTACATGAGGTCTTCCAAAAAGAGGCAATTTAATTTGAATTTTTCACCAAGGGAGGTGGGCTAGCATTTAGAAGTGAGTGGCAAGCTACTTGCATTATATGGTATTGTCACTTACCTTGTGAGGGCAGGACCTTATTGTAACTATTTTTGCACTAGGTGAGTTTTTGTTTCTTTTCTTCTTTTGTGCTAAGAGGGTGTGCATTCCACTCGACTACCCCGCCCAAATCAAAACCCAATCAATAAAAATATTCCCTTCATTTAAAAAAAATTCACTATGCTTTGTTATTTACGTAAGAGAGAAAATCAAAGCAATTCAAAGGAGGATCACAAAATGTTTTGAGCCAACTTCACCTCCCAGTAGTGCTTCAAAGACCCTCTTCTGATATACAAACCTGAACTCAGTTTAAGGGCCAAATATGGGAAAGAGGGACTTGAACCTTACATTTCAATTGCATTTATTTATCAAAACAAGAAACACCAAAATGAAAGGCCTATAAAAGCCTTATGAGGCATCATCACATTGCGTTACTAGTGTTAACATTAGAAACTCTCATCTAAATGGTGGAATGCTTCACATATGTGTGGGATGATCATGGATGACATATTTGCTCATTTTCATTAGCTCTAGCCAAATTCTTGGCATCCATGCAAATGAATCAATGATCTGAAAAAAATGAAGAAAAAGGGTTGGAGAAATTGGATGTAAAAATTTGTGTTTATAGACTGACCAACCTCAGTACTATGGCAGCTGCTGCACAAGCAACATACAGAGATGCAAACAAACCCATCATTCTAAGTCATTGAAATGAAGGCTTTAGAATAATATGTTGTTTGGTTCAGTGAGTTTCTGATTGAAAGGAAATTGAGCAGTTGTTGGAATAGAAAGTCCTTGAAACTTTGAAGATGGTGTCATCAGGTAAATAAATGTCATTGCTCTTCTTGTATCACCTAGTGAGCATTCCCTGCACTTGTGCTCCCACCCACACAAAGGCCACACTACGCACATGGAACTTCTCTCTATGTTAATCAAGGAGTTTGAGTTTACATGTCTAATCCTCCAATTTGGTGCAGTTCTTGAGTTGTTACACTGGATTGTTGAGGATTCTAGCAATAGAATTCCTAAAAATGGGAAGTTGCATGGTACCCACTACCATTGGACTTGGTTTTGTTGTTCACATCCCTTCAGCAGAATGAGTGCCCCTTTTCAATGCAGCAACTTGAACCCAGTTTGTGAACCTGCTCAAATTGGAAGCCAACAAATTTGAAGCTGGAAGTACTTCTTCACCTTCTTTGGCTAAAATTGGAAATATAGCAAATGTTTCTGAGCAAGACCAGCAACTGGGGTGTGAATCCTGGTCCATTTGTATCATCATCATCATTATCAACAATCTTCTTTTTCATCACCAACAATCCTCACCTGAAAATCAAACCTTGCAGCAACACTTGGAAGCCTGTTCTCTGAAGGACCTCAGATTGTGTCCACTCAAATCCATGATAATTGTTTTTGAATTTTCAAGGATCTAGAATTCTTCTCTTTATTTGGTCTTGCATTGGAGCACATGACCTTCTGAAGCTCCTGAAGCAGCAGCCACTCAGGGTCCCATTGTCAGCCCTTCAAAATGGGGTTGTACTCTGTTGGAAGTTGTGACCATTTCTCCAGAGGATCCTAAATAGCCCAACAACACACTGTGCTCTATTTTCTCCACACATGGAAGCTCACTGACACCATTGATCCACAAGGTGGATTCTAAGCAACATTAAGGTCTGGGGTGGCAGAAGATTATGTCAATTTCTTGACTTCATTATATGACATAATCTTCATCACCTGGCTCACCTGTCACCTTACCCAACAGAATGGGTAGGGGCTTGACCATTCCAGGTAGTATATTTTTGTCCCTTGCGATGATGTGATTCTCCAAAGTCCTTTCTGCTCTTGTGAAAATATGCTGGTGTAATTGTAATCTGGATGTGCCATATCCTTGTTGCATTTGGACTTAACGGGGTCAGGTGTTGGGAGAAAATCTTAGGGCAATTGGCTCTTCTATTGGCAAAGGTGTTAGCTAAATTCAGAGGGAGTTGTAGCATTGCTCATAGCCACCATCTTTACAAATCATTGACAGAAAAAAAAGTCACTAACAATTTTTCCAATAGAAAAACTGAAGAGACGTAACATTGTCCATCAAACTGTTGCATCAAGGTGCTTTGTTCCCATGTAAGTATGCCGAATTCTTGGATTGCAATAGGATATCATTGCCAAATCACAGGTGTATTTTGGAACTAGGAATAATCCACACACCACCATCTACCATGCTCCCAAATTGATATCTTCTGTCTTCTGAGCACAGTAAGGAAACATGAATGTCATTGTGATTAGAACACTGGTTTTATTAGACAAGATACTCAGCACCTTTGAAGTCTACTGCATCAGTTTGTAACAAAAAGGAAGCTACCATGAGACTCTCTGCATACAAGGTTTCTTTTTCGCGAATGATTTCTCCCTTATGAGGGTTTCTTGATATTTTATCTTTGCATATTATTACAGCTTTATTGCGATGCAGAACCCTACCCCCCCACATTCCAGTGGCCACAGTGGTCATTAGGTACCTGATAGAATGCGTCAGGTTACTGATTTCTAGAAACTCGGTCTTCCTGTTTCCTCATCCTTTGGTGTTAGTTCGCTTGCACCTTCCTGCATACTTGTTAGCCTCACAGTACTCCCCTCCTTAAGCAAGATTGAGGATGAGTTTTACTGAAGTGTGGTTTGTGCATAACAACACAATCTGAAACTCATTGCTGCACATAACCCAAAAAACCTCAAGCCAAGGGAAAGAACTACATGTGGTCAAGCATGTAGTCTTTTGCAGCTCTAGCGAAGAAATGAGTATATAGAATTCATCATGAGATTTCTGTACCACAATGTTCACCAGTGGATTGGTTTCTCAACCAGAGATCGGGATCCTTTCAGGCCTTCTGACTCAGTTTTGCGTGGTGCCTTTGACCACATTTGTGGATCTACTGTGCAGCTGCCATTGCTATGGGATTTCTTGCGCACTTTGGATTCAGGCTCCCCAGGTTGCTCACCAGTGAAGGACTCTGGAAGTTTTTCTGACTTTCTGAACTCCAGTGTCTGCAACACTCATATTTTCCCTCTTTATCAAGCAGCTTCATTTACCATATCAGTGTCAAAAGGTGAGAGAGTAATCAGGGGCTTACCACTTGTGTAGGAGCTATACTTAACTGCACATAAGGAAAATCTATGTCTACCATATTTCATTCTTTGGGCTGACCGTGAGCCCTACTTGTAGTGCTCAGAGATGCACCACATGGGGTCAAGCAAAATTGATTCAAGAATTTAGAATATTAGGTCCACATGAGAACACAAATATTTCTCAATGCCCTTCTGGAGGCCTTTCTTGTGAATTTTACTCCTTTCTTGATTTTTCTATCATTTGCATGCATTCCAGTGAACTCATGAAAGGCAATGGCCAATGAGGACTCTAACAAGAATACAGTCACCAGAATGCACAATGATGATGTTGAGTGACACAGGTTGAATGTCCACAGCAAACAAGGGTTTGTGCCACATCAATTCTGAGAGTCCCACATTGTCTGAAATTTGTCCTAGAGTTTGAATCATATTCTGGTCTGCAGTGTATGGCTTTGGAGAATCAGTACACCAAGCACACAGCCTTATTGCAAGACTGCTTTCAGAGACATTCTCAATTGGAACACAGAGGATTGGCATCTCTGTTTCTCCAAACAATCTCCAGTTTCTGCAACACATACATTCAAGGTATTGTGTTGACCCTCGAACTTCCCACAACATGAGGAAAAAACATTGATGAGTAAAGCCCAGTAGGAGCACTTGCAACAAAAATAATCCTCCCGAAATAACAGTGAATGCAAGACAATTATAGATGTATATTTTGCTGAACAAAGTAAAATGGTTCCAAGAGCTGTATTATGCCATCACATTAAAGTCTGAGCAATGTGGCAGGTGAGACTAACTACAAACCAACCTTACCTACAAGATTCAACCCTAATTATAAGAGATGTCCAATTTCTATTGAATAAGCTTGCTGTCCAGTCAATTCATGGTAAACCAGTTGCATGACCACCAGCTGTCCTTGTTGTTGAAGTCTTTAGGAATCGCATGTGAATTGGGATTGACAGTTTCCATATGATTTTTGCAAGAGTGAGCATGCAAATTGTTCCACCTAAACAAACTGTGATGATCATACTAGTATCGTATTTTAGGAGAGGAGGAAGCGCTGCAAAGCCAGCACTTGCAAAAGCACCAAGAACACAAACCACCGAGATCACTAAAAGAATGTTAGCTCGTATGAGGGTTCTATCTACTGATTTCACTCATCTTCCAATGAAGTCATCTCGGAGGTTCGGCAAGGCTGCATCTGCACCGCCCAAGACTGTTGCAATGGCGAAAAAGAAAGAGAGGCTGTTGAACACCCAAAATGCCTTGACACTTGCGTGGTTCTTCACTGCAGCATATGATTCTGGTGTCTGAGGTGGGGCACGAAAGGGTTGTGAGAAGTCGTAGTCTGGAATGTAGCCTAGAGGAGGTTGTAACCAACCTGCAAAAGTGACGCTTGCAATCAATGCTGCACCAACCAGAAGAGCATTTGCAGCATCCACAAACACTTGCCTATCCCAATATAATCGGTCAACAAAATCTTTCACCTCAGGTCACTCTAGTAACACCTTCTCAATCTCTTTCATGTTGGCTTCTGTAGCAATTTGGATGGGAGTTTGGCCATCTGTATATTCTTCGGTGGCCCTGATGCGATTTGCTGGATCATCAAAACACAAGGCTTTCACAACTCCCAATTTGTCTTCTTTAATAGCACACAACAATGGTGTCCTATTCTTGTTGTCCTTTGCATTGACATCCAGGTTGTGATGAAGGAAAAGTTCTCTTACAGCTTGCACATGGCCTCCCAGAGCAGCAAAATGAAGAGGTGAGGCGACCAGGTCTTGCTCAGCACCCAATTGAAGCATTTGGATCAACCTCTCGATACCAGTTCAAAACATGTCGGATGATTTTGAAGCAATTCGCTCTTGCAGCTACAGCTAATAGCACACTCCGATGGCTGGAGGATTGGGTTATAGTGCGAGCCAAAAGTTGTGTTCTCAAACCTAATGTATCCAAGAGATAAACTGCTATTTCCTTCTTATTATGCTCTGTGGCCACATGTAGTAAGTTTTCAAACATACTCATTTGCTTCTCGTAGTTGACGGGAGTGAATGGCTCCCCTTTCTCTAGCAAAAGTTTCACCACCTCCAAGTGACCCCTCTGTATAGAATGGTCAAGTGGTGCAAGCCATTCGTCACAGAACGTGAACGGCTCTCCTATATTCTCTAATTTCTCTAGCAACAGCTTCAGCACCCCCGAGTGACCATTCTGTATAGAATAGTGAAATGGTGAAAGTCCTTTCGTGTCCAAGGCAGCAACATGGATCCCTTCCCACTTCAGAAGTAGATCCACTATTTCCGTGTGCCCATCCATGGCAGCAAAATGTAGAGATGTGAGGTTGGCTGCAGTGGGTACCTCCTTGGGTGCTTTTGAGAATAAATATGGCGTACACAAGTCCAAATGATCGGGTTCCCATGGCTTGAGTTCACTTGGAGTGGACTCATTTACAGTAATGGCAACATTCACATCCATGCTCGGCACGGTAAGAAGCAATTCTACCACGCCTGTGTGTCCCCTTCGAACAGCCAAATGAAGTGGTGTAAAACCATGACAGTCAACACCAGTGACACTCATACCTGTAGGGCACTTTTCCAACAAGAGCTTCAGCATTTCCACGGATCCTTCTTCTGCTAAGTAGTGCAGCGCAGATCGGCTTGGAATATCTGTGGCATTCACGAACGTGACCAAGTTATGGCCTCTCGCTTCAAGCAATTCGAATAGTACATCGACAAGATTGCAGCTCGTCTCTGGAGATGCTTTTTTATACCAAGCTGGGAAAGTTGATTCGCGTTCTGCCACTTCATGTAATACCGTGAACCCATCAATGGATGTTGCGAATAACTCCACTGATTTGATTCTACTCAGCTCCTGGATATTTCTTAGACAATTCATCCTTGCCAAGTGAAGCAGTGGTGTTCGACCAGTCTTGTCAAAGACGTTCCAATCTATATCAGTCCTTTGGGAGAGGATTATTGCACTTAGACGGTGACCCGTAGCTCGATGCAAACCAGTTCGACCCGAGGTATCAGTTGCATTCACGTCGACTCTGGGATCCGCTAACAAGACCCGTGCGACCTTCATGCTGTTGAAATGAATAGCCAGGATCAGTGGCGTAAAACGATACCCAGGATGTCCACGGCAGTTCACATCCACGCCCGACTGAGTTAGCGCTGCAACAGCCTTCGCCTCGTCATCTGATTTCGCTGCCTCTCTGAGATCCGAATCCGCCTGCTCGTTTGTTATGGCTACCCAAGTTGCTGTAATGGCCTTCGCCTGGCCATCCGATTTCGCTGCCTCGATGAGATCCAAATTCGCCTCCTGGTTTGTTGTGGCTACCGAAGTTGCTGCAGCAGCCTTCGCATCGTCATCCGATTTCGCTGCATCCGTGATATCCAAATTCGCCTGCTGTTTTGTTGTGGCTGCGGAAGTTGAAGCCGTGTTGAGGTAAGACCGCTGCTTCAATAGCGAGAGCTGAAGAGAAGAACTTACGTCTTTGCTCGTCACTGCTCAATCTTCTCGTTAAAATTGCCAAAATGCGCGTCAAGCTTCCACAGCGGATGAGGGATCCCCGACTTCAGATGTGAGAGCGACAGACGACGACGCCTCAAACCGGTCAGAAGTTCCAGATGTATGGTAAGAAGTTGTATGCTGCCATGGTTTCTGAGTGATTCTTGAAGTCCATCATGTCTGTGCAAAGTGGAATACAGTTTCAAAAGCTTTGTCTGCTACTTGTACCAAAGCTTCTCTCTCTCACACAGATTGATGCAGAAACTTGTCTTTGAACAAACTAATCGGACACTCAAAATGGATGCTCTCAGTGCTCAAACATAATCAATTCAAGACAGAATGGCTCTTGAACAATGTCTAAACTCTTTCTGTTGCTGATTTGCTTTCGGAAACAATGGACCCCTAATTTTGAAATGTATGTGAAATGTGGGAGCTAGAGGATGCTAAGACGGTTTACAGCAAGATGCCCACATGCGATGTGGTGTCTCGTGGAATGCCATGATGATTGAACTTGTGGAGCCAAATGTGGACAATGGCAGAAGCATCGTCATTCCCTGGACAAATGTGGCAATCATGTGTGGAGCCAAGCCGTGTCACATTTATGTCGGTCCTGAATGCGTGTACCAGTGTAGGGGTATTTGAAAATGCCAGGGAGGGTAATGAACACATCATCAAAAGGCATAGAGTTTCAGATATCTCTGGTTAGTAGCCTTGTTGAAATGGATTTCAAAATGCAGAAGCATACAAGATGCGTGGAGATTGTTCAAGAAGATGTTCACACACAAATGGCACAAGGCATTGGAAGTACTTGTTCAAATGCAACAGGAAGGGAGGGAATAACACATCACCTTTAGGTGGACCTAGAAACCACATCACTTAAAGATTTTTAAAGCAATACTCACATTCCAATTAACTTATTGACATTGTCATGAAGCCAAACATGTAATACCTACATCCTTTCTATTCTAACTTCCATAAGGTCATTTTAAATTTGAAATATCTACATATATATAGGTCTCTTAAATATTTGTTGAATTTTTTTACATCCATTGCTATACTCATATCATAATGCATTTATTTACATTATGCTTAGCTTTCAAATTGCAATGCTTGCATATATGTCTCTTAATAGTTGGTTGGATTTTTATGTTCTTTGCAATATTCACATATGAGTTTAGAAATAATGTTAGTTTCCTTCTTAATAGTTGTTTGAATTTTTATGTCCTTTGTAATATTCACATATGGGTTTTAAAATAATGTTAGTTTCCTTCACCACTGCAATACCCATAGGGCTTTGTGTGTAGGAATTTTTTTAATGTCTAATACATTTAAAAATTTTAGATAATTAATGAATGATTTTTAAAAATTAAGGTAATTAATGAGTGATTAGATAATTATTTTCATAATTAATAAATGATAAGATAATTAATAAATAATTATTTCAGATAATTAATGAAATTTCAAATAATATTTCACATAATTAGAAATTATCAAAGGATATTTTAAATGATTAAATAATGATCATATAATTATTAAGGATATGATAATTAATCATTTACATTATCTAAAATAATTCTCTAATAATTATTTATTCATATGACATAAGAATCTAGAAGTATTAACAAATAATGACATATAATTAAAGAATTACTAAAAAATTATTGCAGATATGTAAATGATTAATTATCATATTTAGACAATCATTTATTTCTTAATATTAATTAACTGATTATTTGGTTGAACCTTAATTATCAAAATAATTAAAATTAAGCTCTAAAAATCAAATTGATATTTTGATATTTAATTTATTATCTTAATTGGATTTTAAATTTTGATATGATAATTATTTATGATAATTAATTGTTATAAAATTAATTTCGAATAATAATTAATTCGCGTATATAAAAAGACATATATTGAATAACCAAATCATTTATTGGTTATTTTAAAGTGAACTTACATGTTGGTACTGGATTTGAAGTTGAATATCCACCTAAAGGTATTGAAATCACTCATGGATTATTTTAGGATGAACTTGGATGCAAGTATTGCATCTAGACCTTAGTTTTCATTGAAAGGCACCCAAACTACATATTGATTATTTTGAAGTGGCCTCACATATGGGTATTACATTTAGGGTTGACTTTTTATTTAAATTTATTTAAATCCTCTATGGATTATTTCAAAATAAACTTAAATATGGGTATTGCATTTAATGTTAGGTACTCATATGATTTTGCAATACCCACAAATGTGCTTACTTTCACTGATTCAAAAATTGGCATTATTTTTTCTAGTAATTAAATAAATTTTGTAACAAAAATATATATATGTCTTTTACATATGGTAATCTTTCCAAGCTGAACTTTTCCGGTTTAAAAAAAAAAGATATGAAATGACATTGCATTATTTTACATATGCTTAACCTTTAAAAATTCCCCCAAATTGCACCCTATATTTATTTTATAATTATTATAGAATTGTGAAAAAAATCTTAGTTAATTTATATGTCCAAAACTCTAAACCTAAACCATTATATGAGAAAGTGAATTGTAATGTCCATTTCATAAAAAAATTAAGTAAAAAAAAATTAGTAAATTATGCATTAAATATACAAAAGTGGCTACAATTTTATGACATTATTTTCACTATAAATTATTTACAATACTTGCACATGGGGACCTATATTCATCATTGGATGTCCATGAACTAGGAAAAACCTTAATAAATTGACAAGTTATTGGCAAGTGGGGGTAGAGGTAAATAGGTGGTTAAATAGGTAGCCAACTTTGTAAAACATATGTAGGTAGGTAAAAAGGTAAGTAGGAAGGTTAATGTTGAAGCAATGTAAGTAGGTAGGTGGGGGGGGGAGGTGAATAGGTTGTTAAATAAGTATTTGACCATGTAAAAAACATAGGTAGGTAAGTAGGAAGGTGGGTGCCTAGGTTGCCATAATTGGCAACACAAAACATAAATGATTATGTGTTTCATAGGTTGATGCATAATCTTTCATTGAGATGTTAATATGCCAAATGGTATTTAGTTTTAGATACAAAGTGATTCAAAATATGTTGTTTAAGAGGTGGTCAATAGTTATTATGAAAACATGGGTTATGCATTGATCAAATACATATTTTTAAAATGTGTATGATTCACAATTTTGTTTTCTACCTATCCATTAATATAAATCTTTCACATAACAATTGACATACATGTTTTGTTTATTAGCCACACATAAACACATAATATGATTTATTAATTTGTTTATTAACGTAAAAATGTGACATTGATTATTCTATGGATGAAATACATAAATTAGTAAGATATTGAGACCATGATGATTTGCAATGGGTGCATGTTTAATTATGTGAATTATATGAAATTTGAATTTAAGTCTCATGGAATGCAAATCTTAAATCCTAAAATTAGATGTAAAAATGATAAATTCTAATGTTAAAATATAATTGCAAACTTGCAATATTTTCTAATTCTAAATCTTAATTTCAAACTTTGAAATGCTAATGATGTCACATGAAGTGTCACCCATCCAACCATGAATTTTATTTTTTTTTAAGTCACATTGTCGGACACATTATTCATCCAACCAAAAAAGAAAGGATAATTATTTAATAATAGGTTGAATGACGCATCATGTGAACTATGATTAATTATGATTTTTCTAGATCTTCATATATATATATATATATATATAATATTTTTATTATTATTTAGTTATTTCCTGAATTTATTTGAATTTAACATATGGATAATAACAATTTGGATATAAAATTCAGATTGATTAATTTGATATTTAATTTATTAAATTTATTCTTAAAAATAATTTATTGAAATTAATATTTAAGATAATTATTCCATGTTATTAAATCTGATAATTAATTATTATAAAATTAATTCATAGATGTAAGGAGACATATTGCCCTAAGAGAAAAAATAAATGGGTCTATACAGCTTGAACTTATAAAATGCAACTTGGGAGTTACCATAATCTAGGCTCTTTCATTCATCATGTCAAGAGATTACAAGTTCAACTTTTCCATGAAAAATTCATGCACCAAGATAAGCTTGATCACAATTGTCATTATATTATTTATCCCACAAAAAATGCAACATCTTTTCAATTTCAATGAAACAAAGTAAGTAGATTTCATGGAACTCTTAATGAACAACCCCAACCTCTAGAGTCCATACACACCTTTGTTAACATATTATTACCAAATTAGCTCATTATTTTGGAGTGACTTGGCATGTGGGTATTGCATTTAGGGTAGGATTTTCATTTGAAGGTAACCAAACCACCTATGGGCTATTTTGAAATGACCTTGCATGTGGGTATTGCATTTAAGGTTAGGTCATCACTTAAAAGGTATCTAAACCACCCTAGTCCACATCAAATGTTAGCAAGAAAATAGATTAGTCTTACCAAGTATAATTTTCGTCTAATACAGTTTGACCATATTAAATGAGTCCAAGGGTAAATTGATCAAGCTCACAATTTGCCCAATCTTATATGTGATAATGTTGTTTAAACATCTGGAAGTATGGCAAGCTATTTTTAGAACATTTCTTTGGCAGATCCTTCACCAAGCCATTGTAGGAGTTTCTTTTCATCATTGTTCCTTCTTGGTGCCAACAGCAAATATTATTACCAACTTGTTTTTTTTGGCCCTATTTATAAATTCTATTTTTTGCATGCAATGAACATTGCCATCAAGTTCATTGTCTTTCATGGTACCAAGAACTTGTGAACCATATAGGAGGCACTTTTTCCACATGTAAGCAATTGAATAAACTTGGAGGGTTGGAGGTTTTGCAAGTGAGTAGTGGGTGAATTTGGGTTGCAGAGTAGCAAAGGACCCATCCAATAACAAATGCCATGGCTTCAGCTCCATTAAAAGGTTTGTATTCTTATATCCAATCCTCAAATGTAGTTACCTTTATTCTAAGTTATAGGCCACAATCAAGCTTACATTGCACCACCACATATGTCCATTTCCAATGGCCTCTTTGTTGACATGCCTCTTATGTGGTTGGCTAGTGAACACAAAACAACTTGAGTATGTAGAGCAATCAAAACAACACATGTGTCTTGAACCTCTCACTCTAGATCAATCTTGGCAACATCGTCTATTTACAACATTCAAGTGCATGGTCAAGGTGCTAATCGAGGATGGGTTTTATCACACACTTATGTGAATATTACAATTGTCAAACATGCAATATTTTGTGGTGGGCACATTCACCTAAATGTGAATGCAACTTAAAACTAAATGGCACTTTTGGTTTAGAATTCGCTATGCAGGAAAAAAAAAAGATATTGTGCTTGTTTTTTCAAACATCTACATGTTCCTTGGTTGTATTGTTACTGCAAGGCAAGGGAGTGGATGGTTAGTGCCACGGCTAAGTAAAGGCATTAAATCCTTGGTTGCAAAAAATAATGTAGAGTAGTAACATACATTAGGATATTGTTACAATGGGTCAATTTTTTGTAACATGGGTATGAATTTGCGTTAAATGCCAATAGGTGTTGTGACACGCAACCATGCACTATGTATTCACACACATAATGTTAATATGAATATTTGTTCACATATGTTTGTCTTTGCCAAGGTTCTTTTCAAGCTCATAAATGTAGTTCATATGTGCATTGTATAAAAAAGTCCCAAGGTTGTGAATATGTAATTGCAACTACTGACGAGTCTAACAATAATTTTTGGATTTTTTTTTCTGTCTTAAGTGCCCCAACGAAGCTTCTCAGTTGTATGTTGATGTTTTAATAGGACGAAAATTATGAAAATCATGTGGTTGTTGTTATGTAAGGTGATTTGGGTGCTCCCAACCAAAAATGAGGCAAAAAAACACCAATGGCATTTATTATATGTCATTGCATGAAGACCTTATTAATAACAAGTGGTCCTACCTTGATTGCATACCATTTTGTTCATTTGCTTCTGCCATATGACAATGCAAAAATAAATGTTTTATTGGAATAATTTGTTCACCTACATTTGATATATTCATTAGGAGAGTTTAAACTTTTAGGGTTGTTAGACCAACATGATAATACATAGTATTGTTTTAAAATATGTAAGCAAGCTGGGATCAATTTATTTTCAACATTGGGTTTCTGTTTAATTTCATGTGATGGGTTTTAAGCTCATTTGATCTAATTTTTATAATATTATTAGGCTTTTCTATCACTTTGATATACATGACAAGGGAACATCAAAATTTGTTTTAAATGCAATTAGGTAATAAACAAGATTATCACAATTGCATATTATCAAGGTTTTTTTATTTTCACACTTAACCTTTTGATGAGATGTAATTTTCAAGTTTGGATTTCAATGTTGCATTTCTCAAACATGGGCTTGATTTACAAATTCATAACATTAACTACTACCCTTCAAAGGTATTGTCAATTTTTGTGGCTACAAATGTGTATATAACTTAGGGT
>Ga0209208_10007881_pt1 | contig 14318 bp, 11 predicted proteins | sample S1TSphfallax_3_FD_187694 | JGI IMG/M metagenome (GOLD analysis project Ga0209208, IMG submission 187694) | Host-associated microbial communities from peat moss isolated from Minnesota, USA - S1T2_Fd - Sphagnum fallax MG (SPAdes) (version 2) | ecosystem: Host-associated > Plants > Peat moss >...
GTTTATGTTTGTTTCATGTTTTTATTTTTTTTATTCTTATTTTGTCTATCTTCATTTTTTTCTATTTTTATGTATTTATTTATCTTTTTTCTATTTTCTTTTTCAAAAAGATTTTAGTTTTTTAAATATGTTCTATAATGAAAATAATTTTAAAAATAATTTGTATTTTTGTTTGATTAGATGCAGGTCCCCCGGTTTTCCCCAAGGATTTCTTTAATAGAAATGGCACCGCGCCCGGCCCCCCACAGCGGCTGCCCTGGCCGCCCTGCCCTGTTTGTCACTACAGGGAACAGGTAATGACTGGAAGAATCTTCTAGCCACTGCCCAATTTTTGTCCACACAGACAGACACCACCATGTTTGCTTTTATATATATCAGCTCCACACGGAACGAGCAGTGACTGGAAGAGTCTTCCAGACACTGCCCACACAGACAGACACCATTGTTGCTTTAATAGTGATACTGCATATATGTTATGTTTTTGTGCTTAGTAGTATTCTTATAACCATGGATATGATTACATGACTAAAAGTTTTCATGGGTAAAACTACGTGACTAAAAATCTTTTTTATGAACACCATATAATTATTTAATAACATACAATTTGAAACATTAAAAATAATGAATTAAAAGGGAAAAAAACTATAAGGTAGACATTTATATGTAGTAAACATATTATAAACTTTTAAATGATCAAACACATAATTAGTACACAAATAAATTAACTACTACCTTGTAATTTTTAAAAAAAATTCTTTAAAGTCACCAATTATTTAATGCAAATTTATTTATAATGGTTAAAAAAAATTGGGGGAATTTTTTTCATTTTTGAAAAAATTCCCAAAAGATGGAAAACAAATTGCCAAAGTTCTTGAAACCATAAAATTAAGTAAAACATTGATGCCTAAAATATAATTAAAACATTAAAGTTGAGACTCGTGCTCAAAGGTATATTTAAATTATTTTTTGTTGTGAATTTTTTGAAATTAAATAATGAAATATATTCTTATTAGTGATATCCAATGAATTTCAAAAGAAATCCACATGCCCCAAAATGACATTGTTTTCCATGTTTTCATGTGATGGATAGCAAAGGATATAAAATTTGATCTTCAGTAATTTATCAAAATATTTGGTCATACAACTTAGAATTTTTAAATGTTATATATATAATAAATCACATTTAATTAATTGAACATAAAATAAAAATAAGATAAAATGTAAAAATAAATTTTATAATAATAAATTTTATAATTAAAAATAAATATAACACAACATTTATCCAATTTTTATTGATTTTTGATATCTTTAAAAGGTGGGGAAATATTATATATATATCATGTTGATTGTAAGTATTTTATTTTACAAATCATTTTATGAAAAAAAAAGAAAAAAAAATCTTCAAGATATCATCATTGTTGTTCAAATGTATGAAATAATCAAGATTCAAATGCATTTTCAATCAAATTATTTGTTATTTTGGTTAAATTGTTTTTAATAGATGTGTAGATTTTTAAAAAAACTTTAAGGATGAAATTAATCTATTTTCATTTGGACAAAATATGAAAAAATAATAATGGTCAAAGTTGGGTAATTTTGTATGGGACAAAAGATGATGTGAAATAATGTTGTAAATATATCCCATATCCTTTGCCAACAAGTTGAATTTTGTAAACTATATAACTAGATGAAAAAAATATTAGTCTACACACAATACATGCACTAAATACATTCCAAATGCAAATATTACTTGTGATGAGCCAATAAAAAAGACTTGTCACAAAAAAAATTTAGGAATTATTACTTACCTACCTACTTACCTATTTTTACCTATTTAGGTGGCCTATATCCAAGCTTAATTTAATGGCTTAGCTTTAGGTGTGATTTTAAAAAAGATATAATGTAGCTTCCCAAGGTAGGATTAGGTTGCTTAAACTTGTTTGAAGCACATTGACGTAGGCCTGATTGCCTAGGCTAATTAACTTTAGATTTTTAGAACTAGGTTTAGGTGCCTAGGTTAAAACTTTAAATTCTTAAACCTAGGTACCTAGACTTAGGCCAAATTTAGGTCTAATTTAGGTCATTCAGATTTTAGCCATGTGGCATAACCTAAATGGCTAATGTTTAAATGTCTTGTTGCCTAACCTTGTGGCCATTTAAATGCCACATGGCTTGACTTGGGTGGCTAATGTTTAAATGTCTTGTTGCTTAACCTATGTGGCCATTTAAATGCCACATGGCTTGACTTGGGTGGCTAATTTTTAAATGCCACAAGGCAATCATGTCCTTGGGTGGTACCACTAGGATTGTCATGCTTTGATTTTCCTAAACCCATCAAACTTTGAAAAATCATAAGAAACATTTAAATGAACATTTTCATAATTTTTTTGATACATTTATTAGGTTTCATAGATTTTGAAATCTCAATAATATTAATAATATTCTGTATTTTGATGTTCTTAATCATTGTATTGAGGAAAAATTTCAAGAATGGAATTTTTGTTTTTTCCTTTAACTTTTTGGTCAAGAACACCAATTTGGAATATGATTTATGATTTTTTTTATGATTTTTTTTCTAAGGTAATTTGGAAGTCATTTTATTTTTAGGTTTTTATTTGGAAATTTACTAATAAATTATGATTAAATTATGAATGTCCAAAGTTGAGGCTATTAAAATTTTAAGGGGCCACTTTAATTAGGAATATAAATTTTTAGAAATTTTCAATTTTTAAAATTCCCAAATAAACTTCAAGAAATGTATTAGAGCATGCAATTGATAAACATGAAAAGATAATAATTTATGATTTTGAAAACATTTAACGAAAAGGGCCCCAAAAAATGATTTGGCTATTTTTGGTTCCTCAACCATTCATTGAGGTGGTTCCTAATGGTACCACCCAAGGATGGGTTCGCCCCACATGGCATAACTTGGTTGGCCAATATCTAAATGCTACATGGCTTAGCTTGGGTGGGCAATCTATAAATGCCACATGGCATTTGACAAATCAAAATTATATTTGACCAATCAATTAGGGTTTGACTAGTCACCTTAATGATCAATGCACAAAATCACCCATAGAACCACTAACTATACACATGATACTTGGGCACCTCAAAAAAATCACACAATTTTTTTTGAACCAAACCATCCAATCGCCTATTCAATGGTTTCTTTATTCCACTTGGGACCAACCATTACCTTAAACCATTGAACTTACTTGAAACCCACCATAATGATACCACTACAAAATGAATGGTTTGCACAATGGTTTAACTACATTTTCTCCAATAATGAACAAATGTTGATGACATGGGATAAGCATGAGAAAGTGGTTGCCATTAATGATATGTGTTATTTAAATGAAATTGGCCACACAAATTCATAAGCATATGATGAAACTTTCTTATAATTAATTTCATGTATGAAATGAACCATACACATGTTATTGGCCATGTAAATAAAATTTTATTCATATGTATCATGGTGATTTTCATCCATTAATGAATTTTGATCCACATTGTAAAATTTCATCCATGTCATTATATTTCATTGATGTGGTGCCATTCATTTGGACCATGTTGTCAATTTCATCTATAATGCATTCCACATATTATATCACCAATTGCATTTATGCATGTTCAATTTCATTTATCATGAAATTACATGTGTGGAAATTGCTATTTATGGAAAATACAATTCATTTGAATTGAAATTAATGAAGACAATACTTTCATTGATGTGGTTACATTTCATTTAAGTTTTAGAAATTACACCTTTATGGTCAATTCCATCCAAGTTGGTATACTTGATTATTGATGTTATTTGATCAATGCCATTGAATTTCGTTCAGTTAACACATTTGTTTTCCCTTTCCCCTTTCACTTTTACCATTTTCCAAGTTCTTTCCCAATTTTTCTATTTTTTGTAATTTCCTTCCCCATACCAAAGTGGCCAATATTGTAAGCATTTCCTATGGAAGGTCTTACCCCAATTCAAAATTTATATAAGGTTCCACACATGAATTATATCAAACCCTTATTGGTTTAGTTATTAAAAAAAAATTATTAAGGGAATTTTTGATTTCTAAATGTGTTTCGTTTTACACATAGCCATGTACAAGATTCAAGATCACGAGTTAAAAATGTGAAATGTAAACAATATTATATGAGTTGTCACGTGCATGTTTCATATTTAGTGGAAAAATGGATGCTAGGTATATTTAACATATTTTTAACAAACCAAAACATAGTTAAGGTATTAAAATATTGAAAAGAACCTTATATTTTTAGTGTATTTTTCTTACCACTTTAGCCAATCATTATGGTTAGCCCATTAAGAAAAATCATTTCCCTTTGTTGGCATAATTGCAAGGTATTACTAACATGGGCAAATTTACTAACCCAAAGTAATTTTACTCTATTTGACCTTTAGTTGTTCATCCAAAATATATTACAAATGGCATTTGATTATCACAACTAGGCATGCTCTCATTCCAATATCAAATGAATGGGGAAGGATATTTTAGAAACAAATAAACGAGGTTTGCATTTGTCCAAATTGTATCAAGCCTTTAGTTTACATTCCTTACATCTTTGTCAAGATGCATAAAAACATTACTTCATGTCATAAAGTTGGTATATAAAAAGTTTTAATATTTTATGATCTATAATTTTGAAGTAGGAACAATGTTGTCTTTTGGCACTTATAATGAAACAAATGCTTAACTCTTTTGTATGCAAACTCAATCAATTTAATAAGTATGTAAATAAGCATCTACAATGTTTGATGTAACATAACATAGGCCTGATTTTTGAGATAACTATTTAATGCACATTATTAATAAGAAGAAAAGGGGGCCATGATTGGTTGGTGTGTTTGAAAAAGGTAAGTGTTTATGGCAACCTATGACAAGATTAGTGAAAACTTTAAATAAAAACAATATGTAAATATTAAAATAACAACCATAAGGTTAATACTTTTTAATAGCTTAGATGTTAGCTAATACATTACATTCCAAACCAATAACAATAGGTTATGGATTTCAAGTATTGTCAAGGTTGTTAATCTTGGATCAATTTGCTAACCTAGCTTATGAGTGGGCAAGGAGGAATTGCAACCATTTTAAGGAGTTGAAAAACTTTATGGAATCATTTGATTTGGAGCCATAGACTATCTTGAACTTCCACTTAGTGTGTTTGTTTTCTTGGGGTGAAGTGTTGGAGTGGATTTTGTATTACATATTAGTCATATTGGGTGCTTTTCAACAATCTAAGGCCTATTGGTATCAACAAGTTACAACATTTTAGTTTCAATTCATGTTTCATCTTGTGGTCAATGTTTTTGCAAAGTTGAGTAAATTGAATGAAAAATTATAGCTTCATATGGTTGAATATCTCAACAATTAAATCTACCGAAGGTATCCATTTTTATATTAACCAAACATTTTTCTATGTGGACAAAATGTTAACTTTGAAGGATTGACCAATAATTTGGGTCATTTTATATTTGAAGTTTGAATTGATGGTGCATTGAGATGGAGGACAAACAATGACAATATGGGTTAATATCATCAAATGCACCATGAACATAAATTGATTAAGAATCTTGTTGCAAGAATGCAAGGTCATCAAAATTAAATACATTGAAATGATTGTGGAGAGATTGAATGAAAGGCTTTTTAACCTTCTCATTTTCAATTCATGAAAACTTTTTGGTCCAAAATATTATCTCAAGAGATGAAGAAGCTCATATCAATATGTTCAAACAATTGTTGAAAATATTTATTTAAAATTTTAAACTAAGAAAAGTTAAGTGATGCAAAGAGAAAAAATATTTGACTTTGTGGAAACTTTGAGGCACGAGTTTGAAAACAAATAATTGGTTGAAGCATGGTGATATGGTAAAGGCATTAACGAGTGGCGTGTCAATTGACCACATCTTGTAGAATGTTGGCCAAAAGTTCTTATGATTATTTCAAGTATTACAATTTGTGAAAGAGAAATTTCAAAACAAATAACTATCGAGAGCCACTTGTGAGCTTTTCTAAAACCATATGCTTTGAATGCTTTGATGTGGGTGTCATTATGCATGATAAAATGGAAGAATATGGAGTGGAATGTGATATTTGGAATGTGGTGCAACATGAGAAACCAAATAATTTGATTTTTTTGAGGGCAAAAGTCATTTTTTAGTTTGCATATCATTTGAAAGACATTTTTAAAAGTTTTTTGTCAAATTGAAAGGCAAAAAAATTCTTATCTTATCATAAGAAAGATAACATGACATGTAAAAATGCCATCACTTATAAGGATACCTTACGAAGTATACTCACAATGTCAACCTTTGACCCCCTTAACCAGAGGGGAAACCAAAATTCCAAGGGTGTACATGAAAGGGTTCCATGTAAATTTTAGTGGACACTAGATACATGATGTGAACTTGAACTTGGGTTGGTTGCCATATGCACAAAACATAGATTACTCAAATGTTTATTTTAAGTTCATGAAAAATTCACAATGACAAACAAATGCTTTCTAATTTGTTATTCAATTTAGTAACTTCCAAGAGGAAAGGAATGTAATATCTTGCACTCAAGTTGCACTTCTTTTAAAATTTAGTTACCTCTTTGGGTAATACCTTTCAAATGATGGATAATCTTGCATATTTAATGATGAAATTGCTTAGAAAAATTAATAATAAATATGAAAATATATTACTAGCAACATCATTCACCTTCACATGTTTATTGTTGCTTGATTTTCAAGAATAATTTGAGTGTTTGAAATGTTCATTTTTGAAATTGCTCTTGAAAAAAAGAAAGGCATAAGGAGAGAAACATGAAAAAGGAAAAATAGGAGGATGTTTAAGAGTTGTTTTCTTGATATTCTTTTCTATAAAACACCAAGTCCTTGTTTTCCCTTGTTTTTAAACTTTTTATCATGTAAGAAATTACATAAATGCCCATGCAACAAAGAATGCAATAGACATCACAATAAAACGCAAACAAAGACCCTCACCTAACTATTAAAAGAAAAGAAAAAGACAACAATACAACCAATTTGTGAAAAAAATGAAAGAAAAAACCAAGAAATGCAAACCCCAACCATCTTTAAACCCTGATAAATGCATCATGGTCATGACATGGGGTACCTATTCTTTGTGGTTTTGCCATAGCTACCTAGATGATGATAAAATCCAATCATGATCATGTAGTGCCACACAAATGTTTGATACATTGTTTGCAAAATACAAAGTTGCCCCATGGATTCTTAACAAGAAAAATTGTTTTTCAACTTTTCCCAATCCATTTTCACCTTTTCAAAGATTTTAAACAAGGCATGCTCTTGTTGTAAACACATGCCATCAAAACTTGACGATCATTTTGTTGGGGCCTTTCATTGGCAATATGAAACAATACATATTATAAATGGTAAAAAAAACACCATTGCTTATATAAGAATATTGTATGAAAAATACCCACAATATCAACATTTGACCCCCTTAACCAAAGGGTACCCAAAATTTCAAGGGTGTGTGTGAAAAAGCTCCATATTGGATTTAATGGACACTCATTACCAATATGAGACAATAAGTGATATAAATGGAACAAAGTTTTTTTAAGAAAAAATATTACAAGAGAAGAAAATCCAAAGGAAAAAATGGAAAGGAAAACATAAAGAACCAAAGTAGGCATTCAATCTACTATTTGAAGTTCTAACTTAACTCAACTAGCAAAAACAAAATGAGTTTGAGAAATGTATGGGTAAAATGTAGAAGGGTAAACATGTAGTAAACCCTACCTACCATGGCAAGTTCAATATTACAATGTCCAATAATTTCATTTTGAAGATCCATGACGCCAAAAGTAGAATATTTTAGAATATTTCTAGAGCTTCTTTATTCTTTTCACAAAAACTTTGTTCTTAAAACATTTCAACATTTCTGAAAATAATATACCCTAGTATCTAGGCTGGTTTGGCATAAAGATGCCTAATAATTAATCATTTTTTGTCAGTTATGCTCAACAATAAAAATAAATTAAAAAATAGTAATTTAGCATTATATTAAATAATGAAACTATTGTGTGTGAGAGCTTCACACATATTTTTGGCATGGCAAGCATGTATTTTCCAAAAAAATTGGTAATTCCTAAAAACAATTAATTAGTGCCTTAAACCAGCCTAGGTGAGCACCGTGGGTTCTAATAATCTGTTTATAATCGGTTCAGGGTTCAAATCAGAGTTGGCTGGTTAATTGCTTTTTCAAAAAATGACTGCCAGTAAGGTTATTTTTTGAATTGTTTTGGGGGACCACTTAGGTTATCAATATCAATATCAAAATTTTTGGGGTAATAATTGTTAGTTATGTTTAACTGTAGGTTATCAAATAACTGGCTGATGAGCAACTATTATCCTGTCAGTTTATAAGTTAAAAAATAAAATAAAATATTTATCTATTTATTTATTAGTGTATAAAATATTGATAATCTACTTTGGTCATCTAGGTAGGTTATTAGATATTTGAGAATTCAATACCAGGTGATTATCAATTTAATCAGTTATCAAAAAAATCAAAAGAATGCCATGGTAGATTATTAATAACTGCCGTGATACATGGGTCAAAACTCAATAATCCAACATTTATTTTCTCTACAAAAGGCCAAGCATTTTGTAAAATTTAATGCCCACTCCTTGCAATTGTTTCATTTTTCAAAATGTTAAAATAATAAAAATGTTATATGATATTTATTAAAATTAAAAAATTAAAAATCCGTCCACATTTTTGGATACCTTATTGAAAGAAAGGCCAGTAAACTTTTGTTGATTATTTTGATTAAACATTTTGGAGCTGCCCAAACGCATTTTGGGTCTTGATATAAACATTTAGAGTCCATTATGGACATTTAATGTCCATTATAAGCCCAATATATGCATAACAAGGAGCCAAGATATGTCTGGATAATAAGAAAAAATATGGATGGGGCTAAAAGCAAATGATGAAAAAGAAAAAAAAAAGTAAGCAATATTTTTGTATTGCCTACAATTATGACCCTTTGTTGATTTAATGATTTCCCTTGGCTATCGCCTTGTCCTAGGCCCCTTGTTTTGGGAACATCCCCACATTATGGCTATATTGTATTTTTAAAAATATGTTAAAATTTTTAAGCAAATTCTATTAAAATCCATAAATGGTAATGTTAGTAGTTACCACCAAAAAAAAGGGACATGTTTTTACATTTTGTGAAGGCATATTAGTTTATAATACGCATTGTTTAAAATCCTCACCATTAGATTTGAAATAAAATTTTGATAGGTCGTTACACGTGATAATGCTTTTAAATGAAGTTGTTATTTGAATTTAATAGTTGTTGCCTTAAGTAGATATCTTATTTGGTAATGTCCCCATCTTTGAGCCTTAACTATTACATCCCTAGGTTTGTCAAATGGCATTGATGATATATTTTTTCATTAATTCTTTGATTGAGCAATAAAATGAATTCCATATTTTCCAATAAAAAAAGAGGGTAATGGAACTCCAAGATAAGGCTTAGGGTTTAGCTCATGGTCATGTTAAATTATAGGGAAAAAAAAAACAATTAGTATCAAAATGGTGTACAAGCAAGCCATGAACAAATTTAGACAAATTAAATTCATCACACTTTAGATTTGAAAGGAATCATCGATATTTTCCTTGTAATATATTGTATAATCCTACACAAGAATCACATTTGGATGTTCATTTTTTTAAAAATGACATTTTTGCATACAGATTAATTGATTGGGAATTGTTTTGGCACTATGATTTTTGATCCTTCAATTGGCTATAACTTGCATTGTATGTCTTTGTTTTGAAAACAAGACCTCACTTCAATAAAACATTTTTCAAGACCTTTCTAATAACTTTGAAATGACCAATTTCAACAACGTTTGATCCCCAAAACTTACATAAAAAGAAATGAAACACCTCAAAATTTTCAACTCTCAAAGTGAAAGTTCATTTGAATCTTGAAACTCCCTTCTTTCATTCCCCAAACTTTTCTTTCATCAAAAGAACGTGTTTGAATTCTTGCTTTGCTTTAAACAATTCTCAACTTGTTTATTTTCTCTTGTCCTAGTCTTGAGCGTGAGTCCAAAGTTAAGGTCACTACAAAATGATAGATAATTTCAAAAATGACAAATGCACGTGTAGTTATCAAGCATGTTAAAACATTTGAACTAAACACACCTGAAAATGAAGAGATAACACCCATGTTTGGTGTAAAATATTGTCAAATCAATCTTTATCAACTCCTAGATGATTTCGTCATGACTTTAATGCATGAAGGTTGAAAGGGCTATAAACCTTTTACAACCATCTTTAGAAGCATGAGAGTAGTCGATGGTATTATAATACCAATACCACATGGCTACAACAAATCAAACTGTTGAACTTTCTAAAAAGTAAAACTTTATGTGAGCAAGACTTTAGTCAAAAGAACTTCACCAAAGGCCTCAAAAGTTGTCCATGAAATTTGAAAATGTTGGGATTTTTTTGATGCCCATATCACTTATTGGTTACAATGTGATTTTTTCAGGATGAGATTTAACTTTCATCAAATGGAAAGGGGAGAAATATAAAAGCTTCAGTTCTTGAAGATCTATTAAGGTTGTTGGATGTAGTATGTTTACTATCAACCATTTTTCTTTTGTCTAGTTATTTGACTATTGTCAAGATTGATCCACATGCTATAGATTGAAATATTGTACCCAATTTTCAAACATTGCAAAAGACGTGTTTTTGTAACTTGAAACTGATTGTCCCATGATTGTTTGACCCAGTTACCACATAAGCATGGAGGGTCTACGGTCTACACTTAGTGCTATGTTGTGGTCTTTCACATATAATGATACAGTCATGCGAACATTGAAACCATGTTTCTCAATGAAAAAAGGGTTGTGCATGCTGGCTAACATTATAAACTATGTGTATCATAACATTCTGAATGTCAATTCTTGATGAATTTGTATGTGGGGATTTTTTTGCAGTGAAGAATGTCTTGGTCAAATCTTTCACTTTGAGAGAGGGCAAGGAGCCCTTAATGGAAGGGAAGACCCTTCCTTCATTGAAGGTGATAGGTACTTTGTGGGTTACTTCCAAAGTTAATATGACTCTTAGATCATCATCTCCAGTGGTGCAAAGTATGTGACCTTGCAAATTAAGACGGGGATGACGAAAAGTCAAAACATGCAAAGTTTGGCTTAGCAAAAATAGTTTTGGTCCAGAATTTGTGCACAGTTTGCTGAGGCTGGTGAAAGGCACAACAAAGCCTAACACTTTGCTCTTGAATGGTTTACATAGTTTGATTGATTCAGATGGGTTGCACTTATCAGTCTGCCACCTATTTGCAGTCCCAGTTTTAGTTTTATGGGTGGGGTTGGAAAACAAAGAAGTAAATAATTAAAACTTGGGATGTGAAAAATATACTTGCAGATTCACTCACATATTGAGCATTGTTGGAGATGCTCTTTTTAAGTCTTATTATTCTCCGTCACAATCGACTGAGTCTCATGTTGAATTGGCCATTCAGCAAGGGTGCTGATTCTGTAGACCTAATCAACAACACGGCTTGGCTTGCCAATTCATTATGTAGTGATGCTAGCAGCTGCTAAGTTAATGTCAGGAGCAAAGAGGGTTTTGGCTGATTCCAGCTCCTAGCTTGCAAGTGGCTGCCCACTCTCTAGTATATGATATAGCTAGGCTATTATAATTGCTACAGCACTAAGTAACTTATTCTGCAACACATGGACCTTTTGGTTCATAGTTTCTGTCCCAGTTGTGGTGGCAATTGTTGGTTTCCTGGTGTTTCCTCATGTTTCTCATGTTTCCACTTTGCACCCAAAAGGTAGCTTGGCTAAAAAAGTCCAATTTGACTACTTGAAGACGGTGAGTGAGCCGAGCCTCGGCCTTCTTCAATAGAGTTGTCCATAAAGTCAGGCGATTAGGGGGTGAGAACAGCTAGTTTCAGCATAAGTGGGCATCAAACACGTAACTGGGAATGAATGAAAATTTTACAAAAGGAAATAACTGGGACCCAAACTGGGTTTTTGCACCAATTTTGATGGTAAACTGAGTTTCATCCTGTGTTTCCTTTTTCATGAGCGCCTGCACTGCACTGCTGCTACATGTATTTTCACTCCTCCTACCTGTACAACTATAATTACTCTCGAACCTTGTGCATTAAATGCTCAGTTTCAGCATTTCATACCCAGATTTAATAAAATTTCATTACTTTGCACACCACCACTAAAAGAGGGGATAAGGGGGTGAAACAGAGGGCGACTCTAAGGATAACTCTAATGTCTCCAAATCTTTGACAATTGAGACCATGGAGAGACAATTAGGCTACTGGATGATGCCTGGGCTTTAAAGTCCATTCAATCCTGGCAACTTTCTCTGCAAATCTGTGTCTTGTGTATGTTAGCAAAATCCATGTTGGAATGTGCTAAATCCGTCTTGGAACATGGCTAGTTCCATCTTTTGTTTCAAGAAACTGTTCACTCAAGGATGTGACTTTCTTGTATGAATGATGAGCAAGCTCTTGACCATTGTGTCATGTGAGCTTGCAAGTGAGCCCATAGGTGTGTGTACCTAACACAATGGTCAAGGTGAGGCCATTCTCTTACTTGAAGGATTTATTTTGTCTCGCCTTTAAGAAAAAGGAGGGATTGACTTAATCCATGGTCTCTAATAACGACATAATTTGACTATTATGTTAACTTGTGAACAAGAGACATGGACATGTAAGTGACAAGAAACTTGGAATGAGGAGATTTATACGATTTAAGGAACCCTCAAAAGTGACATAATATTCCTTTGGGTTTGAGTTTAGATCTTTAAATCTAAGTTAGAAGAAGGTTCCACTTTCAATTTTGCTACTTTTTTTTTTTCTTTCGTAGATGGTTCCAATTTTAGTTTCAATTCTAAAAATCAATCTCAGTTCTTCATAACCTGGGCCAGTTCAACACTAATTACATTGGTTTGAGGAATGTTAATTTTTTTTCAAAATATTTGTTTTCCTCAAGAAAAATGAAGATTCTGGTGGAATATTTGAAAATATATCATTTGTTGAAATGTGACCCCCAAAATTAATTAATTAATTAATTAATTACTCCCCTAATCGTAAGTTAACCACTGGTTCCATTCCCTATTATTTTTTCAAAAATGCATACTGGTTCTGATTCCACACATAAATAGAAGAACTGGGAACCAGGGTCCAGGTCCAGTTTTTTTTTTAAAAATAAAAATTTAAATATTCAGATTCCAAAAATCAATCTCAACTTGGGATCCAATTCTTATTAACTGGAACCAGAACAAGCAAGTAGTTATGTGGTTATGTAAAACCCTAAACCACCAAAGCAAGATTCCATTACTTAGAAATCCACCCAAAAATCTACATGTTTAATCTAACACATGCCATGATTTCTTGGAAATGAAAGTCCATAGTGTGCACATACTTAGGCCATCCCAAAAAAGACCCCTTCAAACAAAATAAAATCTCAAAAGATTAAAGAAATAGAACACCTCTCCCTCCCCCCACAACAACCCCCCAACCACCCGACCCCCACCTAAACCCTTGTTGTGCAAGGGGTTCGTTTGGTAGTTTCCCTAAAAGGAAGTTGGTGATGAGACAGAAAAGGTAAGGGAGAGAGACAAAAGGAAGAAGAAGCAAAAGCTTTCATGGTGCACATCCATGATCATCATCCCTATACAAAGATACCCACCACCTACCTTACTTGAAATATACTATTCCAACATTACATCGTAATGATGGATAGATGGATGGATGGATGGATGTGGAGATTGATGATGATGAGGATCCACACACAAAGTTATGTAAATCCTACATTAACAAAAACATGAGTTAAGAAAAACATTCATCATACACAACCATGATTGTCTTCCCTTTGCAAAGATGCCCACCATCCTCCCCACCTATGAAGTTTCAGTGATGATGATTCATTGGCGCTGATTTAGGTGAGATGGGCTATAGTCGTAGGTTGTACAAAACAACAATTCCAAACTACAAATTTATTAGAGGTCGATTTCAAATCGTAGTTTTTAATAAATAAACATTTTACAAGTTGTGATGTTTCAAAATGTCCTTATGGACCTTAAAATATTAAAAGAGAAATAAATCTTTTTATTTTTCTCAATGTTTTTTGAATTCTTTGTGTCCTTTCAAAAAAAAAGAGAATATTTTTATCTTTTTAATTTCATACAAATATAAATATGTGTTATTTCATTTGAATATGTTGAGATTATTGCAAGAGATTAACAT
>Ga0209208_10007883_pt1 | contig 14317 bp, 5 predicted proteins | sample S1TSphfallax_3_FD_187694 | JGI IMG/M metagenome (GOLD analysis project Ga0209208, IMG submission 187694) | Host-associated microbial communities from peat moss isolated from Minnesota, USA - S1T2_Fd - Sphagnum fallax MG (SPAdes) (version 2) | ecosystem: Host-associated > Plants > Peat moss >...
AGGAATGTGATTGCAAATGGGAGTAGACATTTACTTACTTTGTAGAGCCCCAAAATTGTGGAAATTCATTAAGTCTTTTCAATGTGAAAACTTTGAATTTAATGGAATTTTTCATTCAAAGTATTCAAAAAATGTATTATGAATGGAAGGCAAAGATAGTTCTTGCAAAAAATTGAATTTTGCTAAACATATTTATTGTGAAGGTGTTGTTGATAACACTAAAAATTGTGCAAAAATGAAGTCCCATTGTGCCACTTGTGTTCCACCTTAGTGTGCAACTACTCAAGTGGGCAAGTTATGGTTCCTATTAATGTGTTTTCACCTTTATGAAAACTTCAATTTGTCTTAGTCATCCCAAAGCCGCTTATAATTGTAAATAGTTATAACAAAAATGCACCCTTACAATTTAGTTCCTTTGATTGTGTTTTCACCCTGAATGAAAATAAAACTTTGGAAATTTCCTATTAAGATTTTCTGAAATTAAAACACTTACAATATTGATTGAATTATTTAGTGGTCTTGCAAAGTATGATTGAACCTTCATTAGTTCTCAATTTGGTGACTTATTATATGTAATTAAAAATACAGGGAATTACAAATAGTAATAAAGAGTACTAGACTTGACCTAATTCCATAATCCAACAAAGTATTATAATATAGTTTGTTAATCTAAATATCAATTTTGAAACCAAATATGATTGATAATACAACATTTTTGTGTAAATTTTGCATAAAGTTTTACACTACAATCAAACATATAACTTTACTTTCAACCATTATCATAAATTGTGAACTAACTTAACTATTAAGGACACTCCAAAATCGTTTAAACTTTAAATCCAATACAAAAATTTTAAAATATTTTTGAAACATGCTTCAACACATGTGGTCGTTCAAATTGTGAAATATATGAAAGTTCATGATAAATTTGAAAACATTTTGTGAAAGTTCTAGTAATAAAAAACATGTCCATATTTTAAAGCATTAAGAAAACACTATTCAAAAAGTATTTCGTGTATGTAAAAAGATTTTCACAACATATTGAAATGATTCCAAGATTATAATTTCATGAATAAATGAACATAATATTCAAAAATATTTATTTATTTCATATATTTTTATACATTTCAAACTAAATAAGATACAATGTAAATTGCATTCAATAGATCCTTTAGCTCCTCTTATTATCATTGGATCCCCACTCCTTATTAACTCAATTCCTTCAATTCACATTCAATTTGGATTGAATTCACATCACCATGACTAATTCCCAAAATTTATCATCAAAAACTTGACAAATACACCTTTATCTTGAACACCATTTGTTACATGGATGGTTAGTTGACCCCATCGTATCAATGGTCAAAGAAGAGGAGTGCACTTGCATACATCTTCCTCTTTTCACAAACACAATTCAACATCCCATCCTCCCATATCAAAAATTTATAAATCCACCTACACCTAAATTTGATCCAATCGCTATTAGGTTTTAACCATCATTTTGAATGAATGCAAACTTGAATCTTAGACTCAAACTCCCCCTTGAGACCAAACCACATGACCTTAACGCCCTTCAAAAGTCAAAACCCTACCCTAAGTCTATTACTTCCCCCATTACCTAACCTTCTTTCAACTACCCTACATTGCCCTAGATTTACATTGATGTGATTGATATAAAGCCCACCCATGACAAGGGCCAATAGCCATATGGTGAAGATACTTTTATTTATGAATGTCAACTATGGCATTTGTGTAAACTTTCATTTCATGATTTTCTTGGTTGTAAATGGTTTAATTATTGTATCTAAATCTGCATGGTTCAAGTTGAATAAACAAATCTTGATTTTTTAATGATTTTATATCAAAATCATAAGAGCTTTGTCTCCTTTTGCAAAATTTCATCATTGGTGTAGGTGTAACTAGAAGTTATGTAAACATTCAAGAATTTAATTAACCCCATATATGATGGTTAAGAAATTTTAATACTAACTTATTTTGCTTCTTATTAAGGGTCGAGTGACATTGAGAATAACTAAGGTTACAACCACTTTAACATGTTTAAACACTTCATTAGTTCAAAAACATGTTTGGCACTTACTTAATGTAAAATAATATGACAAGCTTAATATAAAAATAATAGTTTTTTTCAAAACTATAAATGGATTGCACCAAATTTGTCCATGTATACACCATAGAGTCCAAATTCTTTAAGGTGTACCAAAATCTTGTCATAATGTCACCCTTTTCTATCTTTTTTACTTAGTCAATTTTTACCATGCAAAGACACATTTATGGATAATTATGATGGAATCTAGAATTGTAATGGTCTAAAATATAGTCCTTCTGAAATTCTTAATAGCTTTTGAATCATAATATAAAGTAAAAAATGATCGTAGTAAAGACTAGGCCATTTTCGTCCTACGTGGTACACTTTAAAGGATTTTCAAGCCATTGTGTTTAAATTGAGAAAAAATCTTAGCATGTAAATCATATTTAAAATTCAATGGATGCATGATATATATTTGCTTGCAAAATGATGTGCATATTGTAGACTGGATTTATTCATCCAGTTAAAAGCAATGATTTTGCCGTGTAAGTAGAGATATCAAAGTATTATCTAATGATGTCCACAAAATTTCCATAAATAAAATACAGTTGTTCTTAAGAAAGCAACCATACATATCACTAAGAAATGATATACACACACTACTTTTATAGTAAATTTTCATTAGCTAAGAAAAATATGTTGAGTTATTTCAACAACACAAAACATTTTCTAATGCACGTGTGTAAGCTTATTTCCTATTTGCATTAAGATAGGATGGTTCCCAATTTCATTTTGCTCTTTCTTTTCAAATTCAAAATGACTTTTTACAAATCAAACAACTAGTTTTCTTGTTGTATTGACACATGTAAGTGATCATCTAAAACTCCATAAGAGTTTTTTCTCTTTTTGTTTGTTTGCTATACCTTTATTTTTCCTTTTCAAAATTATTTGGAATAATATTATTGTCTAGTGTTTCAATGTCAAACAATGCTAAATTTGGTTGCAGTGCATGAACATTTTCTTTTATTCTATTCCATACTTTTTTCTTTCAACAACTTGATGGTGAAATTTCCAATGGTATAGTAAAGGTCCAAACAAGAATACATGCGATAATAAACTCTACTTGAGGTTATCTAGACTACACATGGTAATTGGAAAAATACAAGAGTTGTCTAGAGTTCAAGGTTAATAAAGTACCTTCTCACCAAAAGGTGAAATAACATTTCCTCTAGAAGATTGAAGAAATACATATGAATATTGGTTCAATCCAATACAAACAACTTGAACAATTGAAATTTGTGGAAAATGGAGCAAATAAGATGAACTTATCTTTGTTCTATTTTGTTTCTAGATGCCTAAAAATGTTCATGGTGTAGGACCCATAAGTTGTAATAATGTTTTTTCTAATCTAGTTGAACAATGTTCATAACACAACAAATAAGGCATGAATATGCATTCAAAAGTGCATTCCACAAGGTCATTTTATAAGAATTATGCAAGCACAATATTAAAATCAAGACTAATTTGTTTTGAATTGAATTTAGACTAGTAGAGTAATAAAGACCATGAAAAATGGACTAGATGAAATAGAGGCATTTCATTATATTCTTATTCTTTAACATTAGACCAAAACCTTGTCATATTAAAAGGATAAATGTTTATTGTTCTTTAGGTTTTGATGCAATTATGTTGTGGACTGCAAGTTTTTTATGTTTACATTTCAATTGTAATGTTCATACATGTATGCAAGGTCAAAATGTTTGATGCATTGTTGGGTGGTTATCCATGATTTTTTTAATACCCTATAGTTTGATTTTTGAGAAAATACAAAAATAAAATAATGTTTGGTTCTAATTTTTTAAAATTTTGAAATGAAAGAACTTTGGAATCTAGTATTTTTTAAAAGCCTCAAAGAGTCAACAATTTCATGAAATAATTGTCAAATAAATAGTTTTTTTTAAGAAGGTTTTTTGTGAAGTTCTTATTTTTTTTCAAGTTTAAATTTTTTTGACTTTAACCCTAATTTTATACTCTTGACCTTATAGAAAATTGACTTATTTTTAAGAAAATATTTAGTATGATGAAGATAAACCTCCAAAATGCAATGATACCTTCTAAATATTTAACCATATGAATGGGGTTTATAAATGATTATTGGGGGTTTATAGTAGTTTTTCCAATTCTTGATTTTGAAAGGAACCTTATTTTTAGTTATAAATTTGGTTTAATAAAACTTCCAATGTGCAATTGAAAAAAATATCTTGGTTTTGTAGAACTTCTAGTGCCAAAGATTTTTCAAAAAAAAAAAGTTTTGGAGGCCAAATTTTTACCTAGATCAAGCTCAATCTTCATTAAACACAACTAAAATTTAAAAATATGTGCTTTATTTGTTGTATTCAATTAGTGTATAGATCCCAAGAAAACATAATTCATGTCATTAATCATGTGTAAGCAATCAAAATTGAAAATGCACCTAAAAAGTAGGGCCTTACTTTCACACTTTGAAAAAGTTTGCACCTAGATAAAATTTAAAAACTTAAACCTTTATAACATAGGAGAATGGCTTTGTCCAAGTCCTAGTTTCAACGAAAGGTTGTGGATCCAATTTTGTGGTTATAAGAAAATCGTGAACCTTTAATTTGTGTATTCTAAAAGCAATCTTGGGTAATGACTTGGTTGAAGAACTTGTTCATTACCTTGAACTTGCCAACACTCTATAGATGGGATTAATGAGATAAATTTAGTCATTCAATTTGTAGGAGGTTAATTTTCTTTACAATTTTCCGAACTTTTCATCTTTCAAAACCAAAGTTTTCAAACATTGTTGAAATTTTCATTTCCCAAATTGGTAATGCTTTAAAAAGTATTTGGAAATACATATTAAAGGTTTTTGCGAACATTATTAAAAAAAGCTATTGTTTGCAACCAATCAACTTGCAAGTGCCATCAAATTGGTTGTTTGCAAATATATTAAAATTCCATGTAACTAAAAGGTTGAAACCATGTGATTATCAATATATAGGTTGTTTATATAATTAGTTTGTAACTAATGGTGTAAAAAACAATGACATGGATGATTTGTTGTGATTTTTCATGCAAATAGACTGCTTTAAACCCTTTGAATCGCACATGTGACCACTTCATGGTTGTATATGCAACTAATATGCAACTAATGGTCCATAATAGTATTCATGTTTGACTCCTTACATTTTTACATTAGGGTAGGCTACTTATATATTTAAGCTATTTACCTACTTAGGGTAAGTTCCTACCTACCTATTTCCTATACTTTTACCTACCTAGTTATGCACTTAGTTAGCTTAAGTGGCCTAGGTTACCTAGCCTTAGGCTAAGTTAGGTGTCACATGTCATGGCCTAGGTTTAAGCTTAGCTTTGAGGCCACATGGCCTAGGTCTAAGCCCAATGTAAATGCCATGAAGCCTAATTTATGTGTAATCTATGTGCCACATGGCCTATGTTTAAATCTAGTTACCATCTAGCTTAAGTGGTCTAGGCCTGGATGCCATGTGGCCTAGCTTAGGTGGCACATATGGTATGTTAGTTAGTAGGTTTGGTTAATTAATAAGTAGTAAGTTAGATTAATAGGTTGTAGGTTAATGTAAATAGTAATTGGTAGCTAGTACTTGACCTAGGTTAGAAATGTAATTAATTAATTGTTAGTAGGTAATAGTTGTGACTAAGTTGTAATTAGGTTGCAACTAAAATGTTTATCCCATATGCTTTTTCTTTCATTTCAATGTAAGGAAGTGCACTAGAGAGATTTGAAAAAAAAAACATTTAAATGCAAATGCCATTGGGGATGAGTCAATCAAAGAAATTCAGTGTCATTAAATTGAAATGAAATAAAGTTTTAAAGATGAAATAGGGTTTCCCAAAAATGGAATAAGATTTTCTCAACTATGTTTGGTTTAGGTTTAGCCTAGGTGGCCTAAGGCTAAGTATATCTTAGGTGGCCTAGGGTGAAGCTTATCCTTGATGCCATGTGGCCTACCTTAACCCAGGTTACTTATCTCTAGGCCTAACCTAGGTTTCATGTATGCTATTTAGATGTAGGCCTAACATATGTGACACATAAGTTACCTAGTTATGGGTGTAGCCTAGGTGCCATGTAGGCTACTTAACATTAACCATAGCCTAGGTGCCATGTAGATTACCTAACCTTAAACCAAGCCTAGGTTACACATAGGTTGTACCTAGTCCTAGGCCAAACCTAGGTGCCACATAAGCTACCTAGCTTGGGTTGCATGTTTATTAATGATTCATATACATTTTGCCAATATTGCAATTAAAAAATAGTTACACAATAATTGTGAGGGCAACAATCATATACTATATGACGATGGATGAACTTGTATAATATAATATGAAATATGTTATGTCACTTGCAATAGTAGTTAATTGTAACTTATCATTTACTACTAAGGAATTTTTAGTTGCAAATGTTGCCCGCAACTAAAAGATAGTTGCAAAAACCAATTGTAAATCCATAACTTTCTTGTAATGAAAGTAGTTCAAACATATGTTGAAAACCCTATGTTTGTGATCATAACATTTATTTGCAACATTGGTTGCAATTGTAAACTTGGTGTGAAAGTTTTACATGGTGCATCAGGTTTTGAAACTCAAATGTGCATTGAAACATTTGCATTGAGACAATATGAAACAAATTTGAAATATTTGAAACCTAAACCTTAGAAGGTCCAAACACAACCTTTAAAATTTCAATGTCCAAACCCAAAAATTAAACTTTAAAACTGAAGCCTTAACAATACCAAACCCTACAATTTGAAAGCTAAACCTGAAAACCTAAACTTAAAACTCCAACTCCTAAACACTTAAAACTTAAATTACAAAAAGACCGAAGAAAAACCCTAAAATAAAAAACTCAAAACTCATACGCTATAACCCAATATAACCCATAAGCTATAGCCATATAGTCCTTATTGCCTCATAGCCCCTTAAGCCTTCCTCATTCCCTGTATGACCCTCCTAGCATGGACTATTATTGGTGAGCAGCCTATGGGTGGAAAAGAAAGCATTGTTAAAATTGATTTTGGGATCTCACCATGAGTTTTGTGGAATTGATATTTGAGGACTTTAGGAATAATAAGCAACAAGGTGGGGGACCACCAGGGCATCAGTTTAAGGAAAACTTGACTATCTCTCACTCCTCTTTCAACACCATCCTCATTAATTTTAAAGCCAATAGGATAAAGTGGCCCATCACCAGAACATTAGCTTATCACCAAATACTTTGGCAAATCTTTCTCAATTCTTCTCCATTTTGAGTGATTTAAAATGTTATAGGAGCGCCTTCTTAAGCTTGACAAATCATCTTTCAAATGCAAAGCCAAAGGAGCAGCCAAAAAAAGCAGTAAAGAAAAAAACATTTTTTGAATTGCAAAACACATTTTTTTTTCTTCATTTTTCTTCATTTTGAGCCCTCTTATTTCATGAGTGCATAACTTTCTCAAAATTTTATTCAAATTGAGTGATTTAAACTTAGGCTCTGAAATAGTGAACTTAAGCTCTACAAATCATCTTGTAACTCTAAAGGCAACATGGTGATATTTAAGGATTTTATTGCGGGGTTCGAAAATAGACTATGAGCCGTTCAATAGAGAATTTTCTGTAAAACCAACCCCCCTTTACTTCGGAGGGCTCTAACTTTCTCGACTGGAATCCATTTTTACGGATTTTTAGTGCGATAGATAGATGCGCAAAGAGGAGGGCTCCATCTACTCTTTGGACACCATAAACAATGGGGCCCTCCTGCAAAAACGGCGAGAAACCCTTCCTGAAGTGTACTATGATCGACCTCTCTACCCTAGAAGCAATATTAGAACACAACAGAAAATGAGCAAATTAGCAACTTCAGAATGCAACCTAGTTGGTTGAAGTAGAATATAATTTGAGGTCAATGCTTATTTCTAAAAGTGAAATTAGAGGATGTTGTGTACCAGCTATGGAGTTTGATGGGTAGCTTTCACAAGGCCATGCAAGCAGCTTGGCAGATAGCGCCAATTTTCGGCTTGGAATAATAATGTTGGGCCATTCATAGCCCTGCCATTTCGTGAAAAAGTCTTCACAATGTGCCTCAAAAGCTTTCCTTTGCCAAAGAAAGTGGGTTAAAGTGCTGGAATTCATTCTCTCAGGATCTTTCAGTGTTCCAAGTTGCTTTATGTTCTTGTCAAAGTATGGGTCCCCTTTCAGAGGCTTTTTCTCAAAATATGAACTGGCAGGACCAAAGCTCTTGGCCATTAGAGTTATTTGTAAAGTCACCCTGTTTTCACCCCGTCTTTCACCCCCTGTCCCCTCTTTCAGTGGTATCTGCAAAGTAAGGAAATTTTTATTAAATCTCAGTAATGAAACACAACAAGAAGGAAGAAGCGAACAAAAAAACCCAAAAGACCAGGACTTAAGCTTTCAGTCCTCCTGGCACATTTGTCAATAGCAAGGAAGAGCAGATCCACCCAACTCCAGTATCTAGATTAATGTATGTGCTGCTGTCTCTCACATCTAAAATACCATTAACTTGCACCAATAAACATGAAATCTTGGACAATGTCAAGTGAGGAGGATTCATCAAATGTCACCACATGGATTATTGTGACTTAAGTAATCAAAATAAATCATAATTTTGTACTGCAATCCTTTGGGAGAGCACTTCATATACAAAGTCCAAACTAAATTTCACCTTTGAATCCTTGTCTAATAAAGGTTGAACTTCATCCACATTATTGATTAAAATCCATTCTACCTGGCTGGTGGACGTGGTCTAAGAAAGGAGATGTGAGAACAGAAAGAAAGTGGGTATGAAAGGAATGGAAGTTGACAATAGAAAATATGACAGCTCTCAATTGTGTTAATTAAGGGGTTAGGAACACCCCGCTAAGTTCCCAATGGCTCAATATTATGTACCATAACAGCTTGTAGTCAGATTTAGGGTTTTGTCTGGAGCTTGATGGTGGCCAACTGAGATTTCTGTGCAAGAATCATGGGTTAATAAACAATTGAAAATTTAATGGAATGGTGCAATTGAGCCAAACAAGTTGTTGTGCAAGCATGTACTGAGTCCACTTTTGGCTCTTCATTTAACCAGAATCTGTGGAACTGGAATTTCTCTCCCCACTCTTGTGGGGATATATATTCCTCAATCCTTCCTAGCGTGTTTGTTGAAGAGGCATCCCTTACAATCTGGGGAAAAAAATAATTTGTTCTCTTTCGCACAAAAAGAAGAAGAGATTCGATTTCTCTGCACATGCGTCCCTAGCCATTGATGAAGTATCAAGTTAAAATAGCCTTCTTGTTGCATGTATAGACTATTAGGGTTACCACTTACTCTAGTTCCAGATAGTAGCCTGCAATTTGATGATGCATTTTCACACTTGCTTTTCTACAACTTGGAGATCTACCCCAGTATTTCAATGAATACAATATTTGGAGGAATCTTTCATAAATTAAGTACAATAATAGGTAACATTTCAAGAGCGAATAAAGGTGCAAAATACACTAGGGCTTTGCTATGATATTTGTATTGCTTATTTTAATATTTTAATTATGATTGCACTTCATGTTACCTTCTATTACCTATTCAAAAAGCTTGGTTGTATGTTTTGTCATGTTGAGATCTCTTAACCCCTCGGATCTCCCAAACCATGGGGCTCTTGGTACCATTGAAAAGCTGTTGATTGAGTGGTGGTGGTGCATTGAGATGATTTTGTAATGTGTAAACTTTGCATCCAAAAGTTATTGAATTTTGAATACTTTTTTTTGGGGGTTGGAAACTCAATAAACTCAAAAAACCCTTTTAATGGAAACTGAATTCCACACAATGGAAGGTAATTATAGTTATAAATATTTTATTGATGAATTTACTTTGTAAAATTATGTTACAATATGTGCTCAAAGACAAGCATGTCACACTAACTTCTATCTAGAATACAACCACTAACTTATATTATTACCAAAAAAATAAAATTGCAACAAAACAAAAAATTGCACAAGAAGATAATAAAACAAAATGCCTAACAAATTAAAAATACATTCTTGAAATAAATGAAACATAAAATCATTTGCCTCATTTTGCTTACTCCAAGAGCTTTAAGTTATAGCCTCTTAACCCCTGAAATCCTAAAACCTTCTTACAACCATTTTATCTCTACTTGAAAGCTTACTTAAAAATTTTGTCCAATTTAGTCATCCATGAATGGGATTACAAATTCAATAATTGGATTCAAAGATTACAAATTAGTATCTTTGATAAAAATTTCAATCAAAACAAAACAAAGGATGATGAGAAAAAGTGGGCTCATACATGAAATTTGGTTGGGTGTTGCCTCCGGTGGGATGTGAAGTTTCAAAGGTCAAAAAAAGATATTTCACACAACATTAATGCATGCATCCTAATATGTCACTCACAATGGTGAGGCTATGTAGTTTTTGAAAAACCATCCAAGGCAAAGTGTGGTTCTTAAAGTAAGAATGAAGCTCTTGCAATTTTTGGATTGTGAATGTGAGAATCTTAAAAAGTGAGTAGCAACTTCGAAGGCACCTCATTGATAGAATGCAGCTCATAAATGAGTTTCTAGAGTAAACTCTCTACTATTCACCTATGATACCCACCAACTTCATTGGTGTAATCCCAAGTGTGGATAGTCGAGTTTACTTTAGAGGCTCATTGCATGCATGCACCTCTTTATCAAAACCTCACCTAAATCCATATGACAAATTTGAGTTAGATTAGAACATCTTAAAGCTCCCATAAAATGCCATAAAACCTCCTTTAAAAACCTGAAAAATGTCTAAATTATCATCACCCGCATCCATTTGACATTCCAAAGTAAACCATTTTTTTTGGGCTCAATCCTTGAGTGGTTAAGCTAATTCTAGATTGCTAATAATCATAAATTGTGTGCTTGGAGATCAACTATTTCTGACCATAAGGTCCAAACTACTTCTCGCTTAAGGTGTTGTAGACCCAAGTCAATGCATAGATAGTCCTTGCCTAAAGGGCCAAACAAAGTGCTAACAAATTGGTAGAGCTTTTGAGAGGAGACTACTCTCCACCTTCCCTATAGGATGTCGTCATGGCCTCCCATAACCATGTTTTGTTTTCTTGCATGTTGTCATATTTTCCCTGGTGATAGGTTTTTTGGGCCTTCATCCCTTTTCTGTTCCAAAAGGGGGAAATAAAGTATTAAAGAAGACCTCTTTGCTGGGTCACCAATATTCAATGACCCAAAATCATTTGAAAACAGAAATAAAAAAATCGACATTTGAGGTGTTTCTTTTTGTTGGGCGGGGTGTGCTTTGTGAAATAGGTCATGATCACACCCCTCGAGTTTCATGCTTAAATCTATCACCATCATCATAGTTCATTTGACAATCCAAGAAGCATTAGAAATAATTATAATGGTCATAGGATAGTCCATAGGATAACTTATGTATCACATAGTTTGTAGTTCATGGATGAAATTCATTCACAAACATTCATCCCTCATAAAAGAGGTACAACTATATATATGTAATACAATTAATTACTTTTAATCCGATCAAAATTTTCATAAGGATAAAATACTCACATAAGTGTACAAACTACTAGCATGGTTAAGTAGTTGATGACAAACTTGTCAAGTTTATCCTTGAGCAAAATCCCAACCACACAAAAAAAAAGAAAATATGAACTAAAGCATGAAGTTTGAAATACATGTATTGAAGCAAATTTTGTTCATAATTGACATGCAAATGACACTTTGAACAACTTAATCATAATGTTCTTTTGGTGCATAACAAATTACCATCAAAACAAATGGTCTGTTTGTTGGTTTGTCTTTTGTTTTTTTTTCAAAGATCATAGTTTGAATTGTACATTTGATGTTTATGGCGTGTATTATCAATATGGTCATGAACCTTACAATCTAAAAGCAAACAACATTGTTGTTAAATATTTGGTTCAAGTAATGGTACCCCATCTTCTAAGATAGAAAAATCAATAACAAAGAAAATCTTGATGAACCAAATTACCTTCAAGATTATAGATCAAGTTTGGTTTCATTAATTGCCACAAATGACATACATGATGGACACCAACATCAATTGTTGAATATTTGTAAACAATTTATGATTGAGTATTTGAAAAAAATTATATGATAATTCTAGATGGTTTTAGCTTGTTGTTTATTGATGTAATTTATTTGTTGCTTGCCATTTTTTAAATCCTTATTTGAAAAGTTGTTAAAAAGGATCATTTGATGATGAGGTTGTGGAAGGCTTCACGGAAGGTTCCTAGTTTCCAAATAAGTATAATACGTACATGTTACATGGCCCATTTATCCTCAATTTACTCAACACCATTAGTCTTGTTAACTTATGTCATGTTTGTACATTTTCATGTTGTGAATGTTTATTTTACATATTTCATGTCCTTATGCATTGTAGTTTATCATAACCTTTGTGCATATCATTGTAATGTTTCTATTTGTTATAGTTTTTGTTGTTACGGCAATGCAATATTTCACAACGGCACAAACTTGAAGCTGCATTCACACTTGATGTTAGGTACTCTTATCACCACACTAGTTGTTTAAGATTTAAACTTACTTATCACGAAGATTTTACGTTTTTTACCATTCACTTAACATTAAGCTATCGCCCATTTAACATTGAGTCCCACCTAGATTTAACATTGATTTAACATGAAGTGTGTATGCACCATTAGACCAATTGGACAATCAACAATGTTATTCATTGACCATCATCATGGTGAATGATTCCAACAAAACAATTTCTTGATCTGACAAAATTCCTTCCTGTGTGAAACAAGTTGGACCTACATCATATATAGTTCGTCCTTTTTGGTGAATTCTAAAACAAGCTTCACTTGCTTAAATCAATTTAAACCAAACTATTTAAATAAAAATTGAATATTGATTCCAAGATTTCAAATAAGTGAATTATGTCATATATTAGAAAACCTATGATTCGAATGAAATGTACATTGAATTTAATTTAATGACCTGAGAAAGATTTGAGAATTTCTTCAACAATATTAAAATATTCATTATTCAATGCAACAAGTTCACCGTAATTGTAACCTCCTCCTCCTATGGTTTTGCTTCATGCTACTGGTGATGGGTTTAGGTCCTGGGTTTCGTGTTTTCTCCTCTTAGGGCTCCCCATTGTGCATTCTGCACTTTGGGGGTGTGGTCTCTTTTGTTTGGACTCCTGTCCTTTCCTGTTTGTTTTTTGTTTTTTTTTCTTTTTGGGCCCCTCTTGTTCCATTGCCGCGTGTTTTTCCTTTATTTATTTATTTAGGAATTTTTTAAATTCACACCTTAGGAACAAAAGTCAAATGAACATCAGGGGGGTGGGGTAGACACACTCAAATTTAATCTGCATATAATCGGACGCGTGAAGAAAGGGTGTGAATTTAACCAAAAAAGGTGTGAATTAAAAAATTTCCTTTATTTATTTATTCCTACAAACAAAAACATGAACAAGGATGAAAAATATGAAAGCCCCAACTGAAAATCTAACATGCTTATCGTCATTAATGTTAATATGTTAATCACTCGTTCACAATCAATGCCAGTATATGTAATAAATTCGAATCATTATGTATGGACCTTTAGTATGTTAGAACTCTTGTATTAATCTTAAATAAAACTAAAAATTCAAACTTGCATCAAATGAAGGCAAATTTTTCATGATTGAACTAAGGCTACACGACAACAAAAACATTAATGTTTCACTAGGACCCCATGGCAGTGGAAAAAAAGAGTGAACAAGACGACAACAAAGCATTAATGTTGCACAAACATTCACATATTCATTCCTTGGGAGTTAGGAGACGTGTGTTCACGAACATAGAAAAAATATTGACATGCTTACTATTATCAAATTATATTACTCTCAAAAGTCTCAAGTTCTATTCAACACTTAAATGTTAAGGAAAAAACATAGAAAAATATTGACATGCTTGCTATTATCAAATTATATTACTCTCAAAAGTCTCAAGTTATATTCAACGCTTAAATGTTAAGGAAAAACCATATTTGACATTGTTGAGGGTATTTATAATATTTATCACTGTTGGGCAGGTACACTTGGTTTGGCATATATACCGACGGTTTTGGTTTTCGGTTAGTAAGAAGCTAATCAAAATTTGGCCTGATTTTAGGAGGTGATTCCGGAACTCCAATCACAAGCCCTTTAAGAACCACCGGACCCCAAACTGGGTACGGGTTC
>Ga0209208_10007884_pt1 | contig 14317 bp, 10 predicted proteins | sample S1TSphfallax_3_FD_187694 | JGI IMG/M metagenome (GOLD analysis project Ga0209208, IMG submission 187694) | Host-associated microbial communities from peat moss isolated from Minnesota, USA - S1T2_Fd - Sphagnum fallax MG (SPAdes) (version 2) | ecosystem: Host-associated > Plants > Peat moss >...
TTAAATTTTCTTATCAATATAAAATATCATTATTTCATTGATAAGAACCTTAGATGTAATAATAACAAGGCTTGAGTAGATAGTAGATAGTAGGTACCTAATAAAAAAAGATATTAAAAAGAAGACCTTATTATTATTGATATCTGATTAAGATTTTGTTTGATATCTTTCTACCTATTATTTATTACCTACTCAGCCTTGGAAATCTTTGATTTTAATTTTAATTTTAATTTTTTAAATTTATGTTATTAAAGGATTTTATTTTTATTTTTTTTGATATGTTATTTATTTTTGCTCATCAGCGCTGTTTAGTCGTCGACCTAGGAACAACGCTAAACGCTAAACGCCGTAAAAATAGGAACCTGATGAGAAAGAAGACAAAATAAGCATAATAACAAGAAGAAGAGAGAAGGAGCCAGAAAGAGAAGGTTTGTTGCTAAATGTTGTTGTTGTTGTTGTTGTTGGTGGTGGTGTTGATGATGATGATGATGTTGGGAGGCTTTTCTTCTTTGATGTTCATCTGTCTGTGACATGTGAATGCTAAATCTTGTGTTCCAAAGGGGATGCTTGTTTCTGTTTTTTTTGGTTTTTTTTTCTGTAGCATCAAGAGCATTGTTTGTCAAAGCTTGGGGAGGCGAGAAAGAAACGGGTTGTGTTTACGTACACCGGGTGTGGGTGGCCACTAGCTATGTCGAGTCCAAAGACAGCAAGACTCCATTTCTCGGTTGGTGAGACAAAAGTAGCTTTTGGGAATGAAGAAGATGAAGAAGGGGGGAAAGCTCATGGAAATGTCTAGGGTTTAGGGTTCTGGGACGCGGCAAGTAGAGTACCTACCTTAAGCTTGGTGGGTCCGGCGTTGTTGTGACCACCGTTTGAACGCGGGAGTAGCCAATTTTTTTTTTTTTTTCAAAGTGGGCCCAGTTTGCGAGATGGATTTTGTTTTGTGGATACGAACGCAGCTCGCCTGTGTTTAGCATGCGTGTGTGTGTTTTTGAGCGTTCGAAATCCGGTTTGTGTGTTCATTGTGTATATTTCGGTTTGAATGCCGCTGCTTCTTTCCGTCCTACATAGAAATCTGATTGACAGAGGGGATATGGCTTGCCCTTCAGAACTGCCTCTACTCTCTGAAACTTTGATTCCACAAAAACCCGTTCAGGTTATGCCATCTTCTTCTTCTTCTTCTTCTTGTTTTTCTTCTTCAGAAGTTCCTTGTTCACATCTTCCACTGTTCCAGATACTATCCTCTACCAAATTAGCTAGCTCCTTGAATCTTGCATCAAATGGTTGGTTTCAAGCACTGTGATAGGTTCAGTCCTAGGAAAGGAAGTCTGTTACATACAGGGAGGAATATTAGAAATCTGACATTGGAGGAGCTTTGTGAAGAATGACATATTGCAAGGCGTTTGCCTTCTTTATGTGTGCTCGGTCATGGTGGCATTCCAAAGATCGAAACTCTAAAGGTGCATGGGGATTGTCTTAGTTCAGGCCATGGATTTTGGAGTTGACTTATGTTGGCAGAGTGTTTGATCCCTTAGCTTTGGCCCCTTCTAATGTCTTCTTCCATAGCCATTGTGTGAACTGAATTTTTCTTTCTATCTGTAGTTAAGACTCCTGTACAAACAGTACATGCACACTTCTTGTCAACACTGAGAATTGTCATAAAGGAAGCAACAGGCTAAGTAACTGGAGGAATCTGTGACTTGTTTCAAGCGTCACTTGAAGTGTCTTTGATGCAAACAGGAGATGCAAGTAGGGCATTTGATTGGTAGCTGCTGATGAAGATGCACAAGGTTGCAACCATCTTGCATTCTTTATCACTTGTCTAAAGTATTGGCCCAGAAAGCACCAATATAGAGAAGTGGCACTTCTGGCTTTGAGTGCTCAGGGATGTTCCAGGGATGTGGAACCAACTCCAAGCATCTTAGACATATGATCCTGACATGTTCCTACAGTAGTTGAGAGAAAGCCATGTGATCTTATATTGGAGAGTCCTGTAGTAAAGACATGCTGTAGTAGAGATTGCTTGCAGGGGATTTTGTAGGGTGACTTTCGACAATTCCAGCAGGCTATGAGTGGCTGTTCAGCCTTGACCTAGAGCAGGTAGCAAGTACTGTTTCTGCAACCAAGCAACTTGTTCCAGTCAATTGCAGTTGGAAGTCTCAAAGGGGACACCAAAATTTGACCTCCCCAAGGCTATGAGTGGCACTTGTGATTTGGGAACACGCAATCTTCTACTGATTCTGTTTCTGTTAAAATGGGAGGGGCCATAGTCTGCTGCGTGGCATATGTCAGTTAAAGAAGTGATTCAGCACCTCACCTGCTGTTTCAGTTGGGGAATACTCACTGGAGGAGGTTGCAAGTGGCCACAGAAAGACTCAGACCAACCATGGTGATGAAGTGGCCACTTCGGCCATTGTTTTCAAAGAAGTTTCAAGTCAATCTTGCCTTGAATAGGCTTGATGGGTTGTCCATGCCACAGGGTGGTGAGCTTGATGGGACAAAGCTGCATGTTGATGTGAAATGGAAGGGACCAAAGGGAGCACTTGGATCCCGTTTTAGAAGCATAAAAAGGGGGAAGACAAGTGCAGCATCTGTAGGTTTGAATGGGGGAGTTACTTGGGAGGAGGAGTTTGAAAACATATGTGTCTTTACAACTGGCAAAACTGGCACATTCCAGCCATGGCATGTCTATCTTGTCCTTTGCAAGGTAACTCAAATCTGTAGCCATGTCTGTCATCTACGAGGTGTTCTTTTTCCATCCCTCTGTCATTTCAAAGAGCCTGTACAATTATTCTTGATCAACTGGGTTTGCATCAGAGAGCATGATTTTATGGATTCAGCACTACAGTCATAGTCAGTCAGAGGTCCATGTTCTATCCCATGACAGTCAAGGCTCTTGTCCACATGTCATGTCCAGTTTCTTTGTGCTTCCTATGGTTCCTTGCTTTGCTTTTTAAAAAGCAGGAAAGCTATTGTAGCTGAAGAAGTTGCAGGGAACAAGAGTCTGTTGACATCTATCCAATCAGAGCATGGCTGTTAAGCCCAGGGGTGGATCACTGGAAACTATAATTCAAATGTTTGGGAATTCTTGAAAAACCCAAGTCCTATGAGGAAATTGCCCTAACTCACTGCCTTAGTTTGGCAGGGGTTAAAAGAAAAGTTCGATTGTCTAGCTTAGCTCTCTCCTTACTGTCATCATGCACCAATGTCATGTAGAAAAAACAGCATACTTCATGAGTGACACTCACAAGGTTATGACTGCAGACTGGTTACCTTCAAAGTATTATTTTAGAGTTTTCTCTGCAATCTCACAAATATGTCTGCTAATGATTTATGAATGTGCAAGAGACTTTTGTTCATGTGCACAATGCATTTTTGCTGTATTCAGATCTTTTTTGTTTTGTGGCTTTTCTCTCTCCTCTTGTTGTTTAACCTTAGTATCATGCCACCATCTCACTTTTTTTATTCAAGCAACTTAAATTGCAATTTGGGTGTTCTTGTTGATACCCAGGACACTGTTGCTTTGGAGTATTTTGGACATGCAGTTTTGCATTTGACCATCCATGTGGCATCTTCACACTCCAAGAGTTGTATTGCCTCCCAAGTTTCTGATCACTAATGGGAATGTTTTGATGAGCTTATCTCCACATTTGAGGTGTGTTGTGATGGCTGTGTTCACTGCTCTAATCCCTTGGCCATGTTCATGGTTGTAGGCTTTGCCAGATGGTGTGAAGTCCAAGCTGTCAGTTGCAGGCACAGCAGTCCTGGATGTTGGATCTCTGGCTTCTGTTGGAGGCAGTGAAAAACAGTTAGTGAGTCTACCTGTAAGGTACAACATGGGAGGCTCTGAGGTGGAAGCTACTCTTTGTGTGAGTTTTCTTCTCTGCTTTTCACTTGTTTTTATTGTTCTTTAGACACCTGGTTATCTTCATTCTTGTATCGAAAGCCCAGTCCATGTTCAATTTCTGGAATTATAAGTAGTTGTGGAAAGAAGTGACCCTAGATATTGCCCAACTCTTTAGCTGTTGATTTTGTGGAACACTTCTGACATTTTATTTGTGCTGCTCAGGTCACATTGAGTTTTGTGGAGCTCCGCACAATGCATCTGGCAGGGTTGGAGAGTGTGCACAGGCTCATACCGGCAATGGCATGTGTTGGAGACCCATGGACATGGGAGAGTGAGGATCGTGAAGAGAAAATTTCCCCTGTGATAGTTAAGAAAGAGAAAACCTCTAAAGAGCTCTCAAGAGAACAGGTGCTGGGTTGGAGAGGAAGGAGGAGTCCACAACTTGCTGATGGTTATGTCACAGATGATGGGAAGTTTTCTCCCAGAAGTGATGAGAGCTTGCAGGATGCGTTGGATCTGTTTGATTCAGACTTTGCTGATGACTTTGATGTGGAGGATTATGAAGATGAAGTTGAAGATGGAGATTGTGAGAGTTCCTTATGCTATGGAACATTGGTAGGGGTGAATCTTGTTGTGGAAGGAGCTCTTTCCCACCATAGAGATGCTGAGGATGGCAAGAATAAGACAGACAGGAATTTGGCAATATGCAGCCCGTCCACTGTGACAAGCCCCAGAAAAGTTGCTAACTCTTCAGACGAGGTGTCACCATCTGAATCTGGAGAGCTGGTATCACAGGGATCTTTGCTAAGCAAGTTGTCCTGGAGGAAGAGAAAGCTCAACTTCAGGTCTACCCGATCCCGTGGAGAGCCTTTGTTGAACAAAGCATATGGAGAGGAAGGTGGTGACGAAATAGATTGGGTTCGTCGTCAGTCTTCTCCATCATACCAACCAGAGCTTACGGTGTGTTTGTCACTTTTCAATTATTCTTCACTTTTTATTTGACTTGGCCACTCTTCTGTCTGCCTTGTGCTACTAGAAGACAGGTTTTCTCAGTTTCACATAACTGTGACTACTTGCTGAATGCTTTCATCCTTGGGAACTTTTCCAGTGCCTAGGGTTGTGATTGAGATTACCAAAATATGTTCTACAGTATATCCTGGATGATGTGCCTCCCCCTTTCCATTCATTTCCTGGGCGGGATGGCACAGGCATAGAAACTTGCTCCCTAACTGTGCATCATTAAGGCCATGTACCTGAAGACTGGTCTCAGCCCTAACCTGTTATAATTTTCTCTTTTTCACATTGGGAATTAGAACACAGTTATTCATGCTTACTAATTGTCAAATGTCAGTTCGCAGGATTAGGGTGACTGGCTTGTTTAATGGGCATGTCTAAGTGGAGTAAGGAAAGATCCAGAAGTATCAGATTTATAAGCTGAAACCTCTACATGATGAATGATCCTCAGGGAATTCATTCAGGTGCATGGAAAACTGTGACATGATGATTTTTCTCTGTTCTGCAGCGCCACAAAATTGAAGACACTTCTCTTGCAGTTGCTGCTGGAGCACTGGACTTTGGAGAGGAGCTCTTTACAGTAGGATCATGGGAGCAGAAGGATTTTGTGAGTCGGGATGGACAGACCAAGCTGTCAGCTCAAGTCTTTTTTGCCTCCTTAGACCAGCGTAGTGAAAGTGCAGCAGGTGAAAGTGCATGTACTGTACTGGTGGCAGTAATTGCAGACTGGCTTCATAAGCATCCTATGTTGATGCCAAGTAAGGCAGAATTTGATATGCTAATTCGTGAGGGTTCTGCTGAATGGAGGAACATGTGCAATGTTGAAGCTTACAAAGGTCAATTTCCAGACCGGCACTTTGATTTGGATACTGTCATTGAGGCAGTGGTGCGCCCTTTAAGTGTGGTGTCTGAAAAGTCCTTCATTGGGTTTTTCCAGCCTGAAGGTGTGAGTGATTCCTGTGATTTCCTGCAAGATGCCATGTCTTTTGATAGTATCTGGGAGGAGGTGGAGCGAGCTGGTCCTGCCATTTATATCGTGAGCTGGAATGACCACTTCTTTGTCCTGAAAGTTGAGGATGAAGGCTGTTACATTATTGACACATTGGGAGAAAGACTTTCTGAAGGGGGTAAGCAAGCCTACATCTTGCAGTTTGATGCAGAGACCTCATTGCGCAGATCTCCAGTCATGGATAGCTTGCCTCAGACTGAGAAGTTGGAAGCTTTGCCCCTTGATTCTCTTGCTTCTGTCAAGGTCCATGCAGAAGGTGAGGAAAATACTTCAGAATGTGAACCAATGCCCGTGGATGGATCTTCTATGGAACTTGCACAGCCAACTGACCTAGTTTATATAGGGAAAAGTGCCTGCTGTCAGTTTGTTAAGGAGTTTTTTGCTGCACTCCCTCTTCGAGAGCTTCAGAGTGATATCAAGAAGGGACTGCTTGGCAAGGTACCTCTGCACCAGCGCCTTCAAATTGAGTTCCACTTCACCAAACAATCCACCACTCCTTGCACAGAATTGGTTGTAGTCTAATTGTTGCTTCCATTTTGACACTTCGTAGGTACAATGGCATTTTTTGGAGTGTGTTAGGTTTTTTTTCTCATAAGACTTTGGGGATCCTTGTCTTGAGGGTACTACCTAGGTTGCAATAGTTGGAGAAGAAATGGGTAGGAATTGAGATGATTGTAGTTAGTCTTGAATGCAATGCACTGCTGATGGACATAGAGTTCAACATCTGTTTTACTTCAGACAGAAGTTTCAACTAGACCAGTCATTGCTTATTACCTGAATTTCTATTACTTGGTCTGAGTCATATTTGAAACACTTGAGCAGGCTTGGTCAAGACTCAAGACATCCCAGTTGTTCTAAACAGAGAAGAGATTTAAGGTAACTTTTTTCTCAAAATGCAACAATGGAGTGTGTTCACCAAATTTAGTAGGGGAATTTAGTAGTGTTTAGGAGTAAGGTTTGGATTGGACTTCTTTGTACGGAGAAGCACAGAACTGAACACGTCCTTGGAGTTGGACATACGACACTGTATTTGGGATTCCCTACTCCGAGTGCAATGTTTTGGTAAAATCTTCTGCAACGAGTCAATTTCAGATGTCTTCAGTCTTGAACAGGTGTGACTGAAGCAACATTACAGAAAAATGGGCCCATGGATTTGACTGAGGGCCACCAAAATGTCCTTGATTAAACCCGTTAAAAGGTTGAATATGTAGATTTCTGTGACATGTAGATGGTGGTTGGGGGTTTCAACAAATTTTAGGTTTGCTTTGGCAAGCTGGGTAGTTTGTTTGAACATTAACACATGAATGAATGAAGTGGTAACTTGTGTAACAGCACATGGTAAAGTGATAGAGCAATGAAATGTAATGGGATTAATGTGTTTTGAGAAGCTAAAAAAAATTCATTTGGATGTTTGGCATGGCTTTAGTATTAAACTTCAATGTCCATATTGTACATAATGTGATTCATATTAATTAAGTATACATGAAATGAACTAAAAATATAAAGTTTATAAATTGTGTTGGTGAGATTGAAGGGTGATGTTTTTTGGCAATTTTTTTTAGTAGTATCCAATGGAGCCTTCTAAAAAATCATCAAAAACTTGTTGTCTGTAAGTCTTTTATAATGTTTTTTGATAAGTTTATACTACATAACATTTTAAAATACTTGCATTAATCATTTCTTCTAGAAAAAATTGTTGACCATGTTTTTTAGACACTTTTGTTGAATTTTTTAAAGAACAAATTTCATTTTCTAAAAGCTATTATCGATTTTTTTAAAAACAAATTTCAAAAGCTTGTATTAGTTTTACATATTTTAGAAACTTTTAAACATATTTTTATTATTTTTGACATGCCTATTTACCCCTTCAAATGAAAATGGGATTTAAAATTTGTCATTTCACAAAACAATTATTACATCATAAGAAGGTACACATACATTTATTCTTACTTCAAATAATAATTCTTACAAATTGTTCAAAGTGTTCAATAATATGGCACCTTGCATTGACCGAAAATGCCAATTACTTGGGAAAGTTATGAAGAAATTTGTTAATGTTTAATTAATGTTGAAAAATCAAATTTGAATTTGAAAAAAAATGATGGTTTTGCTTGTAGAATCCAATGAAAATTTTGTTATTAAAACAAATGAGATTTGAATTTGAAGGCTTGAAACTTGAACTAAAATCTAGTGCATAAACTCAACTAACTCAATTGGCAATTGTTAAAATGTTTGATGATAATTTACATGTTTATGAATGACTCAGATATTTGTAAACGTATAGTTTTTATAACATGTCATTCTAATAAAATCAAAAAAATTGATACACCAATGTCCAAAGTAGATTTTAGGAATTTTTCTGGATTTTATTCATTTCATTTCTAAGTTATATAAATTTTTTTATTGCAATTTTGTAAATTGCATGGGTTAAAAGTCATCTTTACACACATCAGGTTTGAATACTATACCATTTAAATTAAAATCAGGAAAAAAAATGCATTTATGTCCAAATTAACATTTATGTAATTTTTTCGGATTTTTTAATCTTTTGCCAAAGTTATACAAAAAAAAATTTTGAATTTTTTTATGATTTTGAAAATGACATGGGTTAAAAGCCATCCTTACGTACATGTGGTATAAATATTAAACCATTATAATAAAATCAAAAAGGTTGATGCATTGATGTTTAAAGTGACCTTTAGTTTCACATATTTTTGTGTCACCACTATGTAATCATCCACATGTTCATGTGAAAATGTGAATTGCCGCTTTAGACCTTGCACACTCGAACATGCCTTTTCTACCATCTAACACATGAGTCTTTCAAGGAAAATCATTAGGATTTTCTGTAAAGTAAAGACAGGGTCACCTTTTTTTTATCATGTTTCTTGTGTAATCAATGACAAATATCTAATGTTTATGAAAATCAACTAGAGCAAAAGACCTTTTAGGGGAAATATTCAGTTTTTGTTGGAGCAAGAGAATCAATGTTGGTGGGGATCCTTACATGAAATAATGGAATTTTTAGGGCAATAACAAAAATTCTGACAATGAAGAAAAAATTGTTGTACATTTTGCTTTGGTGCACTTGTCATCTACCTCTTCAAAACAAGAGTGCATCTCATGTAGTTGTAGTTGCAATTGTATGTTATGACCTTGAGACTCAAAGAGCTTTATTTCAAGACATTATTGACAATCACAAGGCTGCATTAAATGGGCTATGGATTTGAACATGTGAACTTCAATAGCTGCGAGAATGTCGCACCCCTTGTGTCTCCATCCATCCCCTACTGATAACCTTGTCTATCTTTTTTTTGTGTTTCATGTCATTGAATGGGTTTTTTGGAATTTTTTTCCATTTCATTTCAAAGTTGTATTATTGTTTTTTTAATTTGGTTATGTTAAAATTTTGCAAATTATGTTGGTTAGAAGTCATCATTATGCACATGTGGTTTGAATACCAAACAATTGTAATAAAATCAAAAAAATTGTAATGTGCAAAAAGTTCCAAATTTTTTTTTTACCAAATACATAAATCATACAATACACAAAAAAAAAACTTTCTATCTTTCATTTCAAAATTAGTGTTGCTAAACAACTTTTTTTTTATCAAATCCTAATGTGTAGATTGCCCAGGTTCTTTCCACCAAATTTTATGCGCCTTAATTTCTTGATAGGCAAAAAGAAAAAAATTAATTAACATTATATGAAAAATGAATGGTACCTCAAACTCCAAGAGTAAATTCCTCACTTGAACCTTTTTCCTTCTTTCCTCCTCTTACGACAATTAGTTCACAAAGTATCAACATGATCAAAAGAAAAATACCAATGACACAATGTCAATTGTCATTGAATTCATTGCAAATACTACCTTTAAAATTAAAATATGAATTTAATGTACTAACATCATCATTACATTAATGCCATGACATTATGACACATAAGATTTAATGTTAGTTAACATTTAACTTTGGACTAGTGCTTAATTTGAACATCCTTAACACTAGCCTAGGATTGAAGTTAACACCAGGTGCAGCCATTCCTTAAGTTGCACAAGTTGAAATTTGTATTAGAACTATGAGCAATGTTTCTGAAAGGCTCATGCATCACTTCAAAATGTGACAAAATGTGACACCCAGTACCCCCAGGTCATTGAATTAGCAAGTTGGTAATTTACACAGAGACAGGGGTGAGCACACTTTCCAGGATCTTGTCATCTAATTCAAATTTGATGTCCTTTTTGTCTCTTCCAATGGCTATGTACTCCTCATACCGAGCCTTCAAATCCTCTTGCAAATTCGTTTTGCTCTCCCATCCCAGCTTTGTGCTGGCTGCTCTTGGCTCTGCGTAGAAGTGCTGCACCAGCACAGAAATTGTACAAATATGCAGGAAGTCAGAAACAACTTTCAGTTCTATAACAGAGAAAGATGCACAATGCTCAAGCAACTTGCCAAGCTGAAATTTCCTAGCAGGAGGAGGGAGGAAGAGGCAGGAAAGGAAGACTGGAAATTGTCGACAGTACCATGTTGCGAAAGGGGAAGGACTTCTTGGCATCGACACCAGCAGCTTTAGGATCATAATGCACAATCTCTGCTTCCTTGCCAGCAGCTTTGGCACACAGGCGAACGAGCCCATCAAAGGTGACAGCACGGTCACTGACAGCATTAAATATGGAGCCATTAGCAGCAGCCGGCTTCTCAACAGCAAGTGTGAGCATGCTTGACAGGTCAGAGACATGAGAAATATTTGTCACCTGGAGCCCTGATCCTGGAATTGGAACAGGTCTTCCCCTCACAATTCCTGTATTTCGAAAGTGACAATTGATCAGAGGCTAGTTCAAAGAATTACTCATTGAAAAACATTGCAGTTTCTGAGCTCAGACAAACAAGCTACCTACCTCAAGTATACCCTAACTTGAACAAAGCTACAATACATGATACTGAGAAGAGAAAAAGAATGTGACCCATATTTAACAAAGTGGATTGGTTACATACGGTCAAAGAACCATTCTTCGCAGTCTTTGTTGTTGCCAGAGCCCGTCATATACTGAGGGCGGAAGGAAGCCCAGCTCTCAAAGCCCAAGCCTGCTAGATAATCCTCCACTATCTTATGGCCTGCATCTCCCTTGACCTCATCCTGGTTCAACACAACTTTCTTATTATATAGTCTGGCAAACTGTTTCTCTTCCATTGCTCCTCCCATTTGAAACATCATCAAAGCATCCCATCGAAACACAATGTGGAAAGAAAGAGTGAAGATAGGGTTTGAGAGGCCTAACCCCCTCCACATGAGGTGGCTCATCTGTGCTCTTGTAGATTCCTGCACTGCTGATGAACAAAAACTGCTTCGCTCCACTTGCCTTTGCCCAATCTGCGACAGGTCTATCCCACCAGGACCAGAAGTTAACTCTTGTCTTGTGCAAGAAGGAGGGAGTGAGGACAAGACTGAAAACGAAACATTGGCAGATAGGCATCCTTGTCTACTACCAAAGCCTCAGAACAATAATGGACACAAAAAGCTTGTTTTCTCATACACTATCTTGCAGCACTTTTGTGACCAGATTTTCCAGATTTGTGTGCAACAGACAAAGGGAGAGAGGAGTGGTTTGTGACCAGATTTTCCAGATTTGTCTGCAACAGACAAAGGGAGAGAGGAGTGGTTTGTCACCAGATTTTCCAGATTTGTGTGCAACAGACAAAGGGAGGGAGGAGTGGTATTCTTGCACCTCCTCTTGCCAGAAGTTTGCAAAATTTCAATTGTGGAGTGGATGAGATGGAGAAAGAGAGAGAACAACATACTTGACAACCTCCAACGTCTTGCCATTGTTGTCAAGAACTACATCGAAGGATGAGAGTCCGAGAGCTCCAATATCCGCAGGCTCTCCCCACACTGTCTCCACTCCTAAGTCCCGTAGTTCCTGCCATTCTTTGCATCAGGCGGTGAAGATGAATTTTTCTTCCAGAAACCTTCAAGAGGAGAGGACCGTGGGAAGACAATTGGCATATTGAAGATGCAAAACTTCGGTTTCCTCTTCAGATCACATAAAATTGAGAATCGTGGACCAGAGAGGCCTTGGCGCACTCACCGAGAATCGAGAAAACGGAGGCTTCTTCATCTTATCCGAAGACTCGTCGCCAACAGTGAGGATGGTGACGGCATGGCCAGCAGCTCGAAGGTCCTTGGCAAACCAGAAGCCGATGATGGCGTGACCTCCACTGTTGGTGTTCACAATCAGGACCTTCTTCTTGCTCTCTCCCTGTCCCTGTACCGCGGCAGCAGCAGCTCGTACCACCACATTATTCCAGGCTGCTCCTGCTGCTCTCCGTTCGACCGATCTCAAGCCATTCCGCTGATGCTGCTCCGTCAAGAAGCTGGAAAAAAGAGACAAATGCGGGGTACAGAATTGCGAACAAAAGGAGGAAGAGGAGGAAGAACCAGAACGTAAGAACAGTCTAAAATTCTGTCCACTTGCTGCTACTGCTAAAGACGAAGAAGAAGAAGAAGAAGAAGGCGAAGAAGAGCAAGGAATGAGAACCAGACTAGCAAGACTTTGTGATAGAGCCATGGCAATAATGCAACCTGTGTGCTCCAATTTTCTCCCGAAGTTTCAATGTTCGCCGTCGCACAAGGATGTCAATGATAATGCAGCAAGCGCAGATCAGTCTACGATCATGACTTCAACAATTATCAAAACAAAGTCACCGGGACTCGACAAGAGGAAAGAAGAAGGAGAAGAAGAGCACGGCGTGTGTGTGTGTGTGTGTTTGTGTGCAAAGGCAGATTTCAGTGGCCGAAATCAAAAGTGGTGGTGCGAGGAGGATGAAAAAAAGCTACAATTGGATAAAGGATCATCAGGTGTTGTTCTTCCCACAAAAAAAAAGAAAAAAAAGAAACTAGAGAGAGAGAGAGAGAGAGAGAAGTTTTGGTTCCTGTTCTGAAAATCAGTCTTGGTTCAGATCTAGTTCTTATTAACCTGGACGCGTTTGCTTCATTAAAACATTCAATTTGTGTTCAATTCTGATTCCACAACTATCAGACCCAGTTCCGATTCAAGTTTTTTCTTACCAATCGGAACCAAAACTGGCTATTCGTACTTGCTTAGCATTGGTCCTTACTGTTGCCTCCTTCTTCTTAAGAATGGGAGTGATCCTAGGGGGAGGAGGGTACATATACACCTGCTCTTTAAGAGTGAGAGGGATCCCTACAAGGAAGGTCCTTCACACCTACTCCTTAAGAGTGAGAGTGATCCCTATCAAGTAATGTTCTTGTTGCTTCAAAGTGAGATGGATACCTAAAGGGGGAGGGTTCTTAGTCTTTTAAGAGTGAGATGAATCTTATGTCTAAAACACAATTAGAAATCAAATAGATTTTAAGTTTGTGCGTTGATGAATTGACATTGTGGTTTTGAGAGATGGCATTTGAATGTTGGTTGACATTGTCATTGGTAATTCCACTTAAACAAATTTGGATCCAAAGGCAATGCTATCTTGTGGGGTTGTCATCCAATTGTAGTTCAAACTAAGCATAGCTTTTATCATAATCAATATTCAATGGACTAGTTTCTCCCTTTAGTTTTAAAGGTTTTTGGGTGTTTGCATCAACAAGTTAACAATTTTTTTCATCGATGTGCCAACATGGCACGGAGTGTGAAGGGGTTTGGAAACCCTCCTCTTTTGATTTTATGTTCATTTTACATGCAGAGGGTGTCAATGACGTTATAATGAATGTAAGCGACTTCTATTTCGAAACATGATGTTATTCTAAGTGAAAGTTCTTCTAAGCTAAGTGTTTTTTCAAGTGTTCTTCCCCTCTCCTTATATGACATGCTCCTTGCAACTTGGAGGGGTACATGTTTGAGTACTTGATTTGTTCATGTTCCAATTGCAATTTACCCTTGTTGGTGGTTTCTTCTTTTTGCTTCGACTTGGGTCCTTCCCTCTTATACCTTTCTTTCCTCTTTTTTTTGGGTGTTTTGTTTTATTAATGTTTGTCAAGTTTTCATTAATAGCCATTAATGTAGTGTGTACCATGACAAATGGATGGTGGGTGGATGAGAAACATATATTGGGTTTTGATTCCTCATTAAACCATTATGGTTGACTCAATTGACTACTTGGCTACTAACAACCCCCTAGCCTTGACCTACTTATTAACCATATGCATGCATCCATTTATTTAATAACATTTATTGCCTATTTATTTATATACCTACATGACCTTTATTGGATAGGTTGTCAAAGTGTAACCTAACATCAACTCAATTAGTTTCATCCATATCTAAGTCATAATTAACATCTGTGAATGGTGCATTTTTGGTTCACTCCCACCAACATTACCCATGTTGTAGGAGAAAAAGGATAAAATGACCCAACATTGAAATGAGATTGCAACAATAAAATGGTAGATAAACATGGGTAAGTTGCTTCATTACTACCATAATACCTTTT
>Ga0209208_10007885_pt1 | contig 14316 bp, 8 predicted proteins | sample S1TSphfallax_3_FD_187694 | JGI IMG/M metagenome (GOLD analysis project Ga0209208, IMG submission 187694) | Host-associated microbial communities from peat moss isolated from Minnesota, USA - S1T2_Fd - Sphagnum fallax MG (SPAdes) (version 2) | ecosystem: Host-associated > Plants > Peat moss >...
TCTACGAGATTGCAAAAGTCACTTCTGGGGCCGCAAGAAGTGTGCACGTGAGAGATAATTAATAATTAAAAAAATTAAGGTGGTGGGGTTGAAGGATGCCATTTAGGCATATAGGATGGGTAGTACCACTCATGCATAAACCCTCATGTTTGATTACAAAAGTTGCAACTCAGATCCACCTCATCAGATAGACAGATTTTCCACAACATCCTAGTATGTACTTCAATGCATGCTATGCATGCTACGCAAAGCCCACCACGTTTATTGACAATTTGTAAAGGGGTTTTATAATTTATTCATCAGTCATTGAGTATTGGTGCATGTTACTTTTAGTGTAGCACTGTTCAGTGTTAATGCTTTGTATCTATACTTGTTGGACCCACATGGTTTTAGACATGAGATTCTTTCATTTTTTCCCCCTTCAAACAATTTGGTTACATTAGTCATCACTATTGAGTGTTTTTAATATACTAATCACATTTTTTTCAGAGCTGTTTAGAGTGTTTGAAATATGACCCCACAAAAAAATGCTCCAAATCAGAAAACTGTGAAAAATCCTTTCAGAACATCTCTAAAAATAATGGGAATTTTGTCCAGAAAAACATTTATCTTCCAACAAAGAAAGTTTTTCTATCTGTTGCATTTGTGCTATATTAAAAGGCTGATTGTCGTACGGCTACACCAAAATTTCTTTTGTACGATTCATAGAACACCCTTGCCAGGTTAGATTTAGATAAATTTTAGCTGGTTCCAGACAGACATCATAAGATCCAATGTCTTTTTTCACTTCCCAAATCCACAAGAAAGCATTTTGTCAAGTTGGAAGTAGGTCCACGTAAACTAGGATACAACCTAAATTAAGGTAACTGATACCCTGGAAAGTTTCTTCATTTCATTGGCTGTTTTTTTTCTTCCTCAAATATAGAATCTAATGCTACTTTTTATCACAAAAGTCTTGCCCTGGTGTATTGAGGTCACATCATGGCTCATGGGTTTCTGGTTATCTTTACACAAAGTTTTTGTTATGTCTAGTATCTGGAAGGTCACAATGATGGTGATGAAAGATGAAACACTTACTTTAAATTCTGGACATGTCAATGAACATAGCAGAAATATTGAATAATATTGTGAGATAAGTTCAAAAACTCAAATTAATTTTTATCATCCATCCATTACCAATATGATTCCCCACCAATAGAATGTACCTACAAAGTTTGTCATCATGCCGTCATACAATCTATAAAATGTGGTGCCAAGTTCTAAAGGATGCTATTCTTTTCTAGGGTTCACCTTTTGATTACTTCAACCATGAGCCACACAAGACTTGAGGTGAATAGGAGCAGTGAGACCCATGAATTAAACGTTCATAACCCACATTATCATGGCTTTGGAGGACTTTGACTATTGTATTTTTTCAAAGAATTTTAAGAGGTCACCATTTTTCAGACTAGCTAGGTAGTAGCCAAGAGTACAAGAAGAGAAAGGGGCAGACACCCATCACTCGTACTTGCATAACCCTAAAAATAAACATTGAAAACCTATTTTTAAGTGTGAAGTTATATTTGCATAGTTGATGGGTTTGTGCACAAAATATTTCACTTATTATCTGCACTTTGAACTGAAATTTCTTTATACAAGTGTTATGCACATATTTTATCTTTATCTCAATCTAGTGTTATGAGGCATAAGAGGGATGTTTGATCAATTTCAATATTTTACGAAATTGTTCTAGATGTCCACCTTTTCTCAAAACATGGGTATATGTTCTGTTCAATAATCAATTGTTGAACCAATTCTAAACCATTCAGCTCCAAAGAAAAACTAATTTGTTAACAAAGATAGCAATGAAAACAAAATGATAGATTTCAATTAACTATGCACCAATTGCTATATATTCAGATAAAATGTCTAATGTTTTGCAAACAGATCCCTATATATTTGTACATGTGACAAAACCAAAGTCTTTCAAATGGGCACATCCCCCGAACTTGGAGTTTTTTTTGGGGGCACATGTCCAAAAACCAAAATAGGTGCATGCATAAAGATACAACAATACATTTACCTCCACACATGATATAAAATAGCATGTTAACCGCCCATTGCATTCAGCCTTCATGATTTATGCGCTCTGCGGTCGAATATTTGTAGCAGAAGTTTTACCCTTGTTGATGATCAAGGGGTTGTGTAGTAAAACTCCACATTAAAGTCAGAATTAAATCAAAATTGAAATTGAATTCAGGAAAAAGATAAAGAGGACCTCATCACATGCACTGGACCTGAATTTTTTTTCTTATGAGTCATTGTGAGTGCCATACAACTATGGTTGCAGTAATGTTGTGAGAAGTTCTTTTCTGGCTAGCTAAGCCTCAGATTCAACTTCTGGTAGCACTGTTTGGTTAGATGAGCTCAATCTAGCTTTGTTATATCATCCTCCTTTTGTTGATCTCAGCTGAAATTTCAACCACAATGGCCTATGATATGTAAGCTTTGGATCAAACCATGGATTCTGTAACATACCCATTCTTGGATGAGTAGATTGAATCAAAAATTTAACTGAAGCTTGAAGTAAAGTTTAAATGGGTGTAGAAGGGAAAATAAGCTTTAAGGGGTAAAAGACATGGAAAACAGGGGGGAAAAAAAAACAAACAAACAAACAAACTTATACCTGGTGTAGAGCTATGTCCAAAAACAGCAAATAAAAGCACCCAACTAATGAAACTTTAGCTGCAACTGAGTAGCCTTGGGTGAACCAGCCCCTCAACTGGTAGGTACCATGGTTAAAAGCTGAAAATTTTCTTAGGTTACTTCTAACCATGGTAAACATCTCATACTAAGATTAAATCAAGGTCTCTGCGTCCAAATTTAACACTTCCTGGGTTGATTAAGAGGTGTGACTGGTTACTACCCCTGGCTGGCCCAAATGAGTAATACTTAGTATAAGGTCCTCAACTCCTCACATACCACAAGTATAGATACTCAAGTATTAATGCATGTAGAATGATATTGAATATTAACTGGTTAATATGGGCTGTCACTATGGAACGTATGTTGTCAAGTTATAGAATACGTTAGTAGGGAACTGTATCGTGAAGAGCACGCCAAATATGACATTGTCATACTGAAGTAAATTGTCAAAGTGTAAACTGTTTCTTTTTTGTCCTTTTGTGCTGCAGAACTTCTCCATTGTCCAACTTGCACCTAGAGATCCAAATCCAGTGCCAAGCATGCTGAATCTGAAGTCAAATCTCTAATAATACTTTGCAAAACGCCTGATGAAGAAGAAAACAAAACCGCCCAGCATTTTATTTTATTAAGAAGAATACGAATTTAACATTCACATGTATCCTTGCATCACACAAAGAGCCTTTTTGGGGTGTACTTTTAATGGTAAGTTGCAACCTAGTGAAGTCCTTGCACAAACAAACAAGGAACTTTCCAACACAGAAGTTGTAACGTGTATTGAGGAGTCAAGAGTTGTTCTTTTGGAGCAAATGGGCTTCCAAATTTCATTTGTGTAGCGGTGTTTCCCAGGGTGGGGCCATTCCATTAGGATGAGGCAGTAGCCAAGATTGACCCCACATTTTTGGGAATGTCTCCCACCCATAGTGCATTGCAAGATGAACATTGCCACCAACTTACATATAAAACATACGTAGTTCATGAGGTGTAAGAGGGAAAGGATTTTTAATTCATTTATAGTTGATTTAAAATTGTATGAGGATAGTTTAATCCATTCTAATGGATTAAAAAATTTGGAACTGTAAATGGTATCAAATTTGTCCTCCTCACGTGCCTTATTCCGCCTTTCCTTGTAGTTGAACTTTTTCTAAGGTTGAATCATGCTTTGCAAAGACAAAAAAATACAAACACATTATTCTTAAGCTTTCAATAAAGTTATTTCACAAAGTCAATAAAACCCAAGCATAAAACCCAAGGTCTTCATTGAACTTGAGGATGACACTCAAAGTCCAAGATGGGATTGCAACAAAGGGAAATAACTTGGAAACTCAAATTTCTTCTTCAATTCAAGAAGACTTGAGTTTTCTCCAATCTTCTATTTTTGCCTATGTCTACTGTCTATCTAATGGCTTAGGTTATGAGAGACTTAAGAGCTACTTAGGGGATTATACAAAGTCTATTTAAAAGCCTACATAGGTTATGGGATATCTAATGGATTACACAAAGACCTACCTAAGAGGTTAGTTAGGGATTTCCTAGGTTAGGGGATACCTAAAAAAAATTTAAGGAGCTACCAAAGGTTAACTCATAGTGCAAAAAGGGGGTTATATAGCTTTCCCTAGGGTTATCCAAGATCCAACATAGGGGCTATCAAAAGCTTACATAAAGAACTACATAATGCCCACCTATAGGACTATTTAAGTATTACCTAGCGAGACACCTAGGTGCCTACTTAGGTTATGGGATACCTAAGGCTTACTTACAGGGTTACATAAGGTGTATTTACGAGGCTATGTAAGGACTACTTATATAAACACCTAGGGGTTCACCTAGGTTATGGGATATTTAAGGGGCTAAGACTATTTAAGGGGTTGCATCCAGTTTACCTATGAGGTTAAATAGGGATTTTTTTAGATTGGGGGATACCAAAAGGGCTAGGGCTATTTTATTTTTTTAAATTATGTTTTGATCTTGTCCTTAACAATAATATCTAAATGAATTTTTAATTAGTTAACCCCTACATTAAGTAACCCCCTAATTTATGTGGTAATAACTGAAATAGACTATAATATAATTATAATAAAAACTATGATGATCACATTGGGTGTTCATCCTTACTTTTGACAAATGGTCCTCACTTGGGTGGACTTCATGCAAAAAGGAAGATGAGCGAATAAAATGAAGCTCAAATTGAGGATTACTTTCCGGATAACTATAATGTGTATCACATTTCATCATCTCAACAAATGTCACATTAAGATATTTGGGAAACATGTTTGTCTTCTCATCAACCCATTATGTCATTTCAACCCATTTGACTTGAGAATTTCTCAATCTCATAAGTTATAACCTATATGTAATAATTCCTTCCACATATTTGTTCCAAAAAGAACTCCAATCTCAACAATATAATCATCTTTCATTGACAAGTCATCAACAATATAAATTGATTACTTATGAAACATAATTATAATCAAATCCCATATTGCCCTTTAACATGTCTTTGCATTCTTATTTTAACATAAGAGTCCTTAATGATGTCAATCAATGGTATCAATAAGAAACTTGGATATAGCAACTTCTGAACATTTGATTCAATACTCAACCTCAAGTTAATTTTAGATTGCCTCTAAACTAGTTTTCGAAAACCATCAATGAGCTCACATATGTAATAAAGATATTTAAAGACCTGTTACATTTTCATAATTAGCAACAATAACTATACAAACTAAGGATAATATAAATAACAGTATTTTCAGGACCCTATCATTTGACAACTTTAGAACCCATTCATTTAATCATGTAATTAATCCATTCACTTTCACATGTATTCATCCAATTGATTCTTTATCATGTAATCATTATCAAGCACCACTGACCATAACAATAATTTAGAAGACCTTTTTTCATCCAAGAAGCAATCCCAGTGTCCACAATTCATATTGCGTTAAATTTGGTGCTATTGAAATGGGCATCCTGAAAATATTCAACTAACTGCATGATTATGTCCAGAATTTGCACACATTTTACAAAACAATTCATAGATTTTTGACACTTCCATGCCCACATTTGTTTGCATGCAAAAAGACTTCTATAATCTGTGACCAGGAGCAACAGGTAAACACAATGTTTCATCATCCCTGTGGCATTATCAAGCATGGGCCTGATAGCATTTCCATGACTACTACTGCAATCCTAGGAAAGTGGTCTCTACTTTTGGATTACAAAAACAGAGGCAAAAGTCTCCACTCATGAACTCACAGAGATATAACTGAAAATTGAACTCAGAAAACTGGACTTCTGAAATGACCTATATCTGCACTTATAGATTAGAGAAACTGAGGTTAAACAGCAGAGGATCTGAACCATGATGGACTAAAGAGGGAATACTGATAACCCATGAGCAGATCAGAATTTTTTTCCTCTTCAGCCAGTGATTGTCCAGAAACCCAAACGTGCATCTTTTTGAAGAGATCTATGCAATACTGATAACCTCAACTTCAAAGACAAGCACAGAGTTGGGGTGGATTCCCCAAGCTGGAAAACCACTTGCACCATACGCATAGTCTGGGGAGCACTGCCAATTCAACAAAATACCAGTGGAGATGAAATCATCACCACCCAAGCTTTGAAATGAAAACCAAATTCAAATGCCAACAGAGACAAAGCAGTCTCACCTTATGGTTTCACTGGTGCTTGAAGTCCTAGGATTGCAAAAGGATATGTATGTCCCCAAACAAATGTGACAGATAGACCTCAAAATTGTTCACAGCAACTTGGAGTAGAGATATGGTGCTTTGGTACTATTGTCAGTGCACCATCATCCCAAGACCATGGAACAAACTCCTTACAACTTGAAGAACTTAATAGCTAAGATGATCAGCTACAGTGTTTGTGTACCCCTGTGTTTGCTTGGTAAGTCATTTACATTGTACAAAAAGCTGAGCTTTGATTTCATGTTTATGAAAACCAAAACTATCCCAAATGGGTACTTGTACAGGGTGAAGACTAACCTTGAGGCGTGCTACTTCACCCAGTTGCATGCCCATTACACCCTCATCCCAACCTGTTGTCAAAAGGAACAAATTAGAAATTTCAGAAATGTTTCCTTTCCACAGCGTAGCATTCTCCCGAAAGCAGGTGTAGGTTCTAAATTAGGTTCTACCCTAACCATAACCCTTGAAAAATCCATTACAGAGAGCTCTGGACAATGGACACATCATTGTTGAACAGGCAAAATCCCAATGAGGTGCACATAATTCTTAAGTCCCAGAACCATGTTTTTGCCTTGAAACATGTCAGATCAAACATCCTTTTGGTGGTGTTACCTTTGATCACTTGTCCCAATCCTATCTTGAACTTGAATGGTTGTTGCCCTGGATCCTTGGTGCTGCAATTCAAATAGCATGAGCACAGGACAACAAAAGCAAGAGACCAACAGAACAAGAACAAGGGTAACAAAATGAAGTAGGGGAAGGACAGAGTGTCTGCTCTCAACCTAGACAACTACACAGGCAACTTCCAACACCTGCAATTACACAAAGTTGGGTTCTTGCCCAATCCCCCCAGCACTTAGATCAACAGCAACAGCTCACCCAGCAGTTAAATACACTCCATAGAACTTGGTTGGCATCTATGGTGCACCTAGAGGGATTGAAACAACACAGTCCATGAGCTCTACAATCCGCCAAGAAAACATCACAGAAACACACAAACAAACAATCCTTCCCACACAAACAAATCCTTCCACGGGTCTGGACATGGGCTATGCACATCCCTGTTTGATCACACATACCTCCAAAACTTCTGGGAGAGGTCCCTATTCTTGCCTGGAGATGCCACACACACACATCCCCCCTCACATCGCAACTCGATCAGATATTCAGTCCAGTCCAGGAAATTCCACAAAGAGATCTAGGCTAAAGACAATCTTTCAACTCCTACAAAGAAACCAGTCTAGAAACTATATAACACAAGTTTGTCATGGCAAGTAAAGAGTGTACAATCCCTACATCTGTTGTATTTGCTCCCGCTGTAAGCCATAGCCATAAAGCAGACCAACAACAACTAGACTCAGGAAAGTCCTCTCCATTCTTCCCTTCAAAGGAAACTGACAGTTCTTAGATGGTGAAGGGGGGGGAAAAAAAATCAGAGAAAGGAAGGAAACCACCCACCGAATCCTGTACACTGCACTGTAACAGTCTGGCCACGAGCCGGCTTGGCTCCTGTGCCTGGTCGAATCAGCTCCTTCTCGATCCCCATCTCTGCACAACCCCTAACCGCTGCTGTGTTGCGGAAGCTTTCAAGGTGATGGGTGGTGCGTTTAAGGCGTCTTCCAGGTGATGGGTCTTATGTTTTTTGCGTCTCCGAGGCAACGGGTGCTAGTTACTCTATTCTTCAGTCTAGTCTTCTCGAGAAATATATACCATCACGGTGCACTGTAGGATTTAGGGTTTGGAGCATCTGAACAGGAGGGTTACTGTCTTTTCCCATTGAAAACTTCTCCTTCTTCTTCTTCTTCTTCTTTTCCTGTTCTTTTTACCCTTTTTCCACAGAAACTTGAAGAACCTGCCATCAGCAAGCTCCCTTCAACAAACTGTGTTTGAACACAAGACAAAATTAAGATGGACTCCATATCCCTCCAACCATATGGAGTCTGGGGTTTTGCAATCTGGGGTTTTGGTTTTCAGATGTGACAATAATGTGGGAAGTGAGCATTTCAGCAACAGATTTTCACATAAAGTCAACTAGGGATGATGGTCGCCGAGTATATATTATTGAGACAGAAAATAACAGGTCACTGAAGACAGAAGAACAATTCTCTGCTCTTAGTTTTTCCAGTGAGAGATTCCAATTCCAGCATCTTCTCTGTTTTATTCTACTGCAGCAACTACTTCATCTCTGCAGTAATCTGCATTGCAAGAAGAAGAACATCTGTAATCATCTGTTGTATTTCTAGACACCAAATGGGAAATACAAATCCAAGGCAAGACTGAGTTGTCAGCCAACATTGTCGTGCAGTTCATATCATAAATGTCTAAGGTTAATGAACTCAGCATCTGCGTTGTTCAACTCTTGTTATCATCTGATTGCCTCTCTCCTCAGGTTCAACCTGAATTTCACAAATTTCCACATCCAAAGATGAAATGCACATTCTGATTACCAAGCACCCTGCCCATCAACACCTGATTTAGACATTTGCATAAGTGTCTAGAATTTGATCACTTGTGGGTATTGATCATCTGCACAAGTATGGCCGTGTTGTGGCTTTGTGATCTCAATACAAGAAACAACACATAACAGAGCCCAAATAACAGAGTTTCTGATGAACCTGAAATGGGTTCTGAGCCAAACCCCAGAGCCAAAACCAAGACCCACAATCACAATGTCCCTGATGAATCTGAGTCCAGACCAGACTGGAGCCTAAACTGGAACCACCCCTAGAGGAGCCCAAGGAGAGCATTGGAGACTCTCTGGACAGCCTACAATGAATGAAAAAAATGAAGCTTGGATTATGCATTTGTGGCTATGCAGGTACATAGCACAGTTGAATACTTAGCAAACGTTTGGCCAGATATTAAGTGTGTGTAGTCCAATCACAGAGATTCCTGCACTAAATCAGATGCCACAAAATGCTATGTCGAAGAGAGCGAAGGAGAACAATATGCTGGCAAAGGAGCAAGGAGAATGGATCAGACTCAGGTACTTCATATTGTGTTTGTGACAGGAGAAACTCCAGATGCATGGAATACACCGAGCCACAAATTGTACAATTGTATAACATGAAGAATAATTTACACAGGTTTGAAACAATCTAAAATAAATCAACTAGAAAAAATTGCAATCAGAAAAACTGCTCAGCATCATGAAGATGTCCATTTGAGGAAACCAACAGCGAGATGCTGTGGCTTTAGCAGTCACAAATATTAGGGGACTTTGTCAAATAGAGCTGGAAGCTATCAGATCATGAAATCATTCTAAGTGTCTGTTTGTTGTGGTGAGGCCTGATTCACAAGTGATTGATCTGGTCCAGAATGTTGGGAATAAGCATACGAGACTCCCCACATGGCCACAAAGGGACCTAGCAAACATATGAGGAACACCAACAACAAAGGCCAGCCTATGGGCACCAGCCAAGCACAGAGAAACAAACTTTCTCCAGCCATAGAAAAGATCCTGCCTGCAAAAAAGATCAAAGTTCATTCCATGGGTCAGTCAGTCAGTCCCTGGTCCAATCAGTCAGTGTCCCTGTTTTTGCTTTCAATTTTTTTCAATGATACATCAGTAGCAGCATCCCTCTACAATGATGAGCACACAACAGCAATGCAAGATGGAAGATCAATGGCTATGTAATCTCTCTCCTATGGTCACAGCTATACATGTTCATCAAATGAAGAGAGCTTCAGAAACCCGTAGAAAATTTCCAACAAGGTTTGCAGGACACGCAGACTAACTTGCAATGAAGTAGACATTACTCCAATAACTGCTGTTTGTTGTTTCCCATGGTGCAATCAAGCGGAGCAAAATATTTGGCTCCAGTTTCTGCATCCAAGAAGAACCCACAAGTTAGACTCAGGGCCACAGCTTCCACAGCTACCCATACTAGCCACCAGTCATGTAAGCTTCTGTTCTTTTCCATCTGCAAAACTTCGCTGAGACTGAGAGAGAGAGACACACAGAGAGAGATGTTTCCCCAATTGTCTAATTAAGGTTCTGCTACAGATCCAGCACATAGAGACAGAGAGGCTGCAGTTTGGCAGAAAGCATTTAGATTTGTTTCAGTCGGACCACTTTCAGTTTTGCATTCATCTTTCCACAGTTTTGGAGGTTGTTAACAGCTACTGAAATTTGGCAGAGAACAAGACAGACATTACAGGGAGTCTATCTGCAAGTGCAGACTCTCATACCAGGATGATTTTGCCAAACCAGAAGAGGAGCCAAACAGCAACAGTAGCCACAAATAATCGAGCACCCAAGTCATGTGTCTCACTCATGGCTGCAGGAACAATGGTGAAGCTCTGGACAGTGAACAGAAACAGAGCTGGAAGCAGGATGATCTGTGAGAGCATGTACTTCGACTCTTCTCTGCAATCATGAGCACAATATCTTAGCAGGGGGTAAACACTAGACACAGTCTTCACTACACTGTTCCACCAAGAGAAGATGAAGAAGAAGAAGAAGATAAAGAATGTCAAAGCCTTTTGAACAAAGGATCTCTTGAATTCCACCAAAAGCTGCTGTGGAATTTTGTGTGGAAACAATTCTCTATAGCCTCTCAATCAGCTCATCAGGATCATTCTTTGCACTGGAAATTCTCTCCGGCTTGCCAATTTTGGTTCTTTCTATCTCTCTCATACCCCTTTGTTTTCCCAATGTTGGGATCCCTCATCTGCTGCTCAAGACTGCCAAAACAAGCCCAGTTCCAGAGATGGGTTGTTGTTTTCAAAGTATTGAAATGCTCATCTGCTGCTCAAGACTGGCAAACAAGCCTGGTTCCATTAAGGTTTAGGGTTTAGGATTCATGGATGGTCACCCGTGGTTTTTGATGCTTCCGTCCCGGAGACTGAGGATCAGGTACAAGCTGCAAGGGACCAGCAATGTGAGCACAGGGAGCAACAGAAGGCCAAGCCATCGCGGCACCCACAACAACGGATGCGCTGCACAGACATACACAGGTACACAAATGTGTAAGTTGCTACACCTATCTTTTCCCGTTTGAATCCTCAACCCAATTGCGCATTTCTTTCTCCACAAACTTTTACAAACGAATCTCCAACACGCAATTCACGATTGCAAGAGTGTTTCTCGAGAAACTCATCTAACTCAGCATGGTCATTGTTCACTGACGCAAAAATCAAGAGCTAACAAAAATGAAATGGGCATCAGGAGGAAGAGGAGGAGATGATCATGGAGTGATGATGACGCAGAAGAGTTAGAGTACCGTGTAAGTTCCACCAGAGAGGGACATGGGCAGGTGTCTTGTGCCAGTCAACAGCTGCAAGGCTCACACTGAGGGTTGCCAGAACACCTGACAGAAACAGAGTATGCTGAAACACCCTTATATGTGTTTGTGTCATCTCTCTCTCGATCTCTTTCTCTCGGTGTGTTTCTCGGTTTCTCTGTTTCAATGTCAGAATATGTGTGTCTGTGCGTGTGGGTGTGTGTGCGCGTGTGGGTATCTCTCCGTTTCACTGTCTCTTGGTTTCTCTGTTCGATGTCAGAGAGGGGGAAGATGGTAGAGGTGCAAGCACAAGGACGACACACATAATGTTGTTTGTATCCAATATATGAATGCCACCACCAGTGTTGTTGTTGGCGTGGATGTTGTACTCGAATCAATTTGATTCGGAGTGCCATGTGAAATGCAATAAAACCTGGAGCAAACTTATCCCTTTCGACAGCAGCAGAAGAGTTCAAGGAAGTTGGAGCAAAGATTCTTCCTTAACTTGTGGAACAATCAAGTCAAGGAAATACCACATGTGGGTTGTTACATCATACAAAAAATGTGCTTTGTAAGATCAATAGCAGCAACTTCCTTCCCAAATTCAGCTCTGCTAAGTACCTACATGCATTCACTCCAGCAAGCAAATTCTAGGAAAAAATTCTCATCAGCTCCTTTACCTACAACTAGTGAATATATTCCCTAGCAACCTAGCAGGTTTGGCACTAAATAATTATCAGAAAAAAAGTAAAGCTTAATAAAAATTTATGCCCAAATCTTCAGAGAAAATAGAGAAATCCATAAATTCACCCCCTAAACCCCTCTTTCACTGGTATCTGTAAAGTAAGGAAATTTTGTTAAAACTCAGTATGAAATGCTGAAACTCAGCATTTAATACACACCGTTCGAGAGAAATTACAGTGGCTGTACAGGTAGGAGCAGTGAAAATATATGTAGCACCAATGGAGGCACTCAGGAAAAAAAGAAAGACATGGTGAAACTCAGAAGTTTCACCCTGCCTTTCTTTCTACTGTACTTTTCTTGCAAGGTTTTTTTGGAATCTCACCCTGTTTCTGACGAAACTCAGGGGGTACTGGTGCTGTCTTTTCCTGACTTTAGGGAGAACTCTAATATATTAAATATTTGACATCAAGTGCTGAACTTGATAGGCTACTAGGATACCTATATAATAGCTCTATGCATCTATTTGATCTTGGTGCACAAGAAACCCAACTGATGAAACAAACAGCAAGAGATCATGGAAGGAAACAAGGCATCACAAAGAGGGTGGCCCTGCCAATAGATAACATGTTGTACATCTATCTACTGTGTCCACACTCCAAACACCCAAAAATCCATTCCAATCTAAGCAGTCTAAACACTTTCACCAAAAAAACTGGTTCCCCTAATGTGAAATCAGTTCTAATGAGGCAAAACTTCCAAAAGTTGGATCCAATGTGAAAATAGTCCCTGTCCCTGTGTGGGCAGGACCCAACAAAAGTGCGCAAGAGAGACAGACAGAACTAAACAGGGGATCAATTAAAAGGCCATCATCCCCTTCTCTTTCATGAAAGAAAGTTGGGCAAGATGTGTACATGTGTGGTCAAGTGCAAGATCACAAGTTTGAAAATGTCAATAGCATCTTTCATCATCATCATCATCCCTCCTGCTTGATTTTCTTTCTCCTTTCCTTCTGCAAACAAAGAGAGGAAAAGAGGAGGCCAATGATTCTTTCTTCTAACTTACCCATTTTTTTGATTGTTGATCATCCTACTCTTCTCATGTTCGTCCAAAATTGTCATCACGGTCTTCAATCCTCAATGCTGAAGATCATCTAGTATTTGGGCCAGTCTGGCAACCCATTGTTGAGTACTTAATTAATTTTCAAAAACTCAATTTCACACTCATATTTTAATTATTTTTATATTTGACAAAAGTTGAGATATTAATTAGCAAATCGATAGAGGTTCAGGATTAATTAGTTACAAACTAATGCAAAAATACATTTTCATGAAGTTTAAAAAAGGTCGAGTAATTTACTTTAGAGCAACAAAAAAGTCATTATTATTTTCTCTCATCAAGTAGGGAGGGAAGCGTCACTCTACTTCTATTGGGGAATGCATAATGTTTCAAAAAACATTGTGATGGGCCAATCAAAGTGCCTCTTTCTAAAGATTTTTTTTTGGGGGCACCCTTCAACTAAGATGGATATTCTTTCTTTTTTTTTTCTTTTTTCTTTTTTGAGCACAAAGGAAGACAAACTTGATTGCGAAAAGAGAAGGAACACAAATCAAAGAATGAACCCAAGCAAACCGAACCTACTAATGTATTGAATTTATCACATAATGACACACAACCTAGGTAACTAGTAGCACTGTGTAATTCTAAGACCACCCTGGGAGCAAAAAGTAAAATGAACCCCACTAGGAATCAAACTCAACAAAAGAAAACTTTTCATCAGCTTCTTTGGGAGCCTCATTAATCAAATTGAGTGTTCCACTCCACTCAATCCTAGCATAATCAATCATACCTTGGCTAATCAAATCTCTAACCTAATGCTTTCTAAGCTTCTAATGCTTGAAAACTTTGTTATTACAATCCATCCAAATAGTCCAAAGCAGAAGAGCTATCAAGCATTGCCAAACATTTCTAAATCGCTTAAATCTCTTAGTGAAAGTCCTTGCCAAAGGCAGAAG
>Ga0209208_10007886_pt1 | contig 14316 bp, 9 predicted proteins | sample S1TSphfallax_3_FD_187694 | JGI IMG/M metagenome (GOLD analysis project Ga0209208, IMG submission 187694) | Host-associated microbial communities from peat moss isolated from Minnesota, USA - S1T2_Fd - Sphagnum fallax MG (SPAdes) (version 2) | ecosystem: Host-associated > Plants > Peat moss >...
AGAGAAGAAACGCTACTGTTGGTGATGAGACTATGCAGGACTGGTGGGTTTTCCTTCAGCACCAGCTGGGAGCTGACTGCTGATTCACATGAAGGTGCTGTCCATTGTGGGAAAAGATGATGTAGTTCCATTCTTTCCCTGGTAGCAGGAAATATGTGGCGGGTGCAGGCTTTAGAGCAGCAATGCTCCACCTCCAGAAGGTCATCATTCTTGCTGGTTCACATTCCATATGTGGGGAACACCCTCAGAAGTTCTGTCATGAGCTTGGCTTGGACTTTGTTTCTAGAGCTACAGATCTAAGTGATTTTACTCAAATATAGACAGTAAGAAAAATATGGACAGGTGCATACGCAGTTCCTTATAGGGAAATTATCTGAAGCTGCTGTTGTATCAAATTATGTACTGCATATGATTGATAGGATTCAGATGTCTTTGTGGGGAATAGCATGGTTGACATGTCTTTGTGGGAACATGGAGGATGCTTGGAGACAGAACTGTAGGTTAGCACTTGAGAGAAACTCTCTGGGCTCCTCTATTCCTATGAAAGCATTTCTTGTGTGGGATGTAGAGAATATGTGGCTGCAGAACAACTTGATCTGGATTGGTAGTTGTAGAGAAATGAAAGGGGTTTGGGATCTCAAAAATAAGAAGACAGGGAAGTTCTATGGCTTGAGGACTCACAAAACCCACCATGGGTGGCAGCAGTTACAATGGTGCCAGGCTACATGCAGTTGAACATTTCTGTTGGGAACAGGAAGAAAGCATCTGGAGGATGGGCAACCTCAAGTGACACAACCTGAGAAGGCAATTTGGGTTTTCAGGATGCCCATACTTGGAGGATGTGTGTTGTGCATGGGAATGGTAAGGAAGCTCTTCAACATTTTGATTGGATAAGTGAAAGAACACATACAGTCAAATCATATCACTATTCTCTGCCTTCTGTCAGCTTGCAACCATCCAGGCTTGGTTGATGAAGACATGTGCTGCTATTCTATGATGATTCTGCGACCGGGAAGGGAAAGAGGAGTGCCATATCAGTGCATGGGGACATGATTGTAATACAAAATAGTATTGTATGGCCTAATGTCATCTTCATGGTAGACCTTTCAGTAATAGGAGAATTCTAGCTGCCTAATTGTGGAGATGGGGTGGCATGTTGAAGCATTTTCATCATCTAGACACCCATTGGACATGTGCCAATCATGGTGTTCCAAGTGACCACATCTTGAGATGCCATCTTGTTGCAGAATCTCCAAGCATCCTCCCAAATTCCCACATTTTGCACACATGTCAACCAAGCTACTCCCAACTAAGGCACCTAAATCCCATGCACATGAATGATCTGATCATGAGCCCACCTGCCCACTTCAAGTGCAACAACACAGGCACATGTATTCAGCAATCCCACAAAATGGTCACACAACTTCCTGTTGCATTTATTGAAATAGTTTCAGTGCCTTTTGCCCCCACATTTCACATACATGTCAACCAAGCTTTCCCCATGACAACATCAGACTACTAGACATCCTACTCAAAACAACATGAACTTGACAGTGATTGACAAGACTGATTACTGGCATTACCAGTAGTCCATGCACTAACAAATACCATCTTGAAAGTGATCAAAGTGATTCGCTCATCCCTCAATATTTTTGAGGTGAACGTCTTGGAAGTGTGGCAATCTTTAAAAACCTGCAGATTTTTTTATTTGGAGAGGACTAGTAGGAGCTGTGTTAATGAGCCCAAGTGCAATAGCCACTTTGTCACTATGGTGACACAACTGAAACACCAACTCTTCTTCTTCCACAACATGCACAACGTGTTTTCTGCATTGCTCCTTTACTTCTAAGGCTCCAAGAACATTTGTAACCCTACAATCTGCAGGTCCAATGATACAAAAATTGCTCAATTTGGTTAAGGAATGAGGAAAATATTGGACAATATTCAATGATAAGTACATATTCAGAGATGGGTGGTTCTACCCTACACTATTACAATTCTTAATGTGACAATTTTTGAAAAACCAATGATGACCAAGTTAAGATATGTATATAGGAATGACAAAAATAAAAAGAGTTATTGAATGCACCACAAGAAAGAATTGGCTTTTCATGCCAATTTCTTTTTCTAAATGAACTATACTTCATGGATGAAATAAATTTACAAGTGATATTTTTGAAAGGTATTTCATCTTTCATGAATTTTCATGGATGAACTTTTGTTCCATTAAGATGGCTTTAGATCCACATCATTCATAAAAATGGATGTAAATAAAATTGAAATGTGAACTCAAAACTTTTCAATTTCCTCTCAATATGTTGAAATTTAATTTAGAGAGTAGTTTGAATTTTGAAAGGGTCTGATTTTTTTGGGCAGAAGTTTCAGCAGACCTGAAAAAATTTAGACATTGGATAGCCCAGAAATTTTTTATGATGTGGGCAGTTCACAAAGCAAATTTGGACTTGACAATTTGGCAATGTTGCTCGGTAGTGTGGAATTGGTAGCTTGGGAATGCTGACTTGCCACCATGGACTTGACGATTGGGCACTGTTGACTCTGTGATTTCACAAAGTGGACTTAACAGCCAGGAAAAGTCGATTTTACAAAATAGCCAAATAGTAACCTGGACTTCACCATTTGGCAAAGTGGAATTGGGAAGTAGGTAAACTGAACTTACAAAATAGTTGAGCAAAATATATTCATATTTTATGGATGAGCATTCGTGAGATATCATTCATGAATCTTCAATGGATGAATGATCATGGATAATTTTTTATCCGCATTCAAGATGAAATAAAAATTATCCATGAAATTTTATATGAAATTTTATTTCATACATAAAAGTTGATCCAAATATCATCCATGATTTGTAATATGCGAACATGGAATTATGTAGGATTGTAACATAATCTAGTCACAAAATTTGTGAACAGTAAAAATCATGTCACCTATTACATGGTACCTTGTCACGTGAAGTTTACCTTCAGCCCAAAATTGCAATGACATTAGATATGCAATTGCATTAAACAACCATGAAGCCTTTAAACCAACATCACTAACACAAGAAATAGCTGACATAAAGCAAATAATCTTGTTATGAATTTTGGTAGATGGAATTTTATGAATGAAGTTTGGATGAGCTCTCATGAATGAAACAAAATAAAAAAAAATTAATAGAAACAAACAAAGTCTTGAGTTCTTTGGCAATGTGTGAAAATTGGGTTGTCTTACTTTTTGGGGCAAGATTTGGCCCCCAAAAAAAAAACATTTCAAGCAATATTTGGCAACCTGTAAGATTTCAAAGCATTTTGGGTAGTTCAATAGACTTGACGAGTTGGCAATGTAGCATTGGTGACATAAAGTTGGCAACTTGGCAATGTGTGTGATTGACAATTTGGTGAACCTAATGACAATAAGCAAATTGGACTTAGCAAACTTATGAAATGGATGTCAATTTGGTAATTTGACAAGGTGGACTAGTTGAAAATGCAAAATTAACTTCACAATTTAACCAAGCAACTAATATTCCATAAAAATGTTAAATGGGGGGAACCTTAAGCCATAGACATCGGTTGTTTGTGTAGGGTAGAGCTCCAAGGTAGCATCATTCCCTAAATAAAAGGGCTTAGGATGAGGTCATAGTTGATTATCCTACATTGTGGAATGTTCCCCACCTATGGGCTTTATCTATCATAAAGCATGAAGTTAAAGTTATCATGAACCTAAACATATGTAGATCATGGAAAGGAAGAAGGGAGAATTATAGATACTCCTTAAAAGTGGGAAGGATTTTACATCTAAAATAACCGAGTATACCTACTTCATGTGTAAGATCCCTCCTATTCTCAAGGAGTAAACATAATATATTTCTTCTTTTGCTTCCTACCTAAGTCTATGTGATTGTACAATCACACATATATACATAAGGTAGAGATATGTAATGCCTACCAATGAATGAATGGTGATAATAACAAAAGAGGTCTACATATGTTCCAATTTCAAATGGATGGCAATGTCATTGTCAATAAAATTGTTTAAATATTGTAAGGTGTTTATATCTCCCCCATTGTGTTCCATTTGTGTACCATTAACATGGGCTTCTTAATTAAAATATGCTTCATTTTTTAACATTGCGATCGTATTGGCAAATAATTATAGTGACAATGATAATCAAAATTGGTTTAAAATAAGTATAGAGTTCATTAGTGGTTGCCCACTTGACAATTTCACATAGGCAACCAATTCTTAAGTAAATAGGCACTTCAATAAGGAATTGTTGAACAAAGAGGGGAGGTGCCTCCTTTTCTATTTGCCTTCGAAGATACTTTGGATTTTTTTCTCTTGTGTTGGATTATGAAAATCAATAACCATTGTTAAGGAACTCTGATTCAATTCAATTCAATTCAAATTGGATTTGAATTCAAATTAAATTGATTGTCCAAAGTGGAATTCAATTGAAGTCAGTGGAAATGTAATTCCAAATTGACTGAATTAGAATTGAAATTCAATTGACTGGAATTGCATTCAGTTGAATTATAATTCAAATCCAATTGAAATTGAAATTACATTGTATTAATTGTAATTGTATTCATTTGAACTCAATTAGTTAATTAATTAATTATGGACCATAAAATGAGGAGGGTAAGGAAGCAATACAACAATCCAAAATCTAAATATCAATAATTCATCAAAGAAGGAAAAAAACACAAATTGTGTAAAGGAAAAATAAGTATAGTAGGGGAATTGCATTACAAAAAAGATGAGATATTGCAATGCCATAAGAGGTCCTATAGAGAAGAGAACTACTCAAAATCAATGAGGATATCAAATTCTTACCCTCTATTACAAGATATGAATTTTTGGGATAGTATTGGAATACATCAAATTTAGTAGTTGAAATGGATCCAAGGGAGGTAATTTTATGTTCTTGAGCACCTAATATTCATGTTACATGTCAAATGACAAGTTTCCAATAGGGTTTGAAAAATTGCACATAGTCTTGAAAATATTTGTTATTTAGTGAATGGATTAAGTCTTGGATGTTTATAAGGAAAGCCTTGCTTGATAATGGAATGAGGAGTATTGTCATTTCATGTATTCATAGTACATTCTTAAGGAGTGGAGGAGGTTGGCATATTGTTAGAAGTAGAAGCATCAAAATTGATCTCATCATTTTTGCAAGTAATAAATGTTTATCATAAGGGTCCTTTTAATGCAAATTTCTAGAGAAGAAATGAAATCTGATCCCTTGAAGTTTGTTCTACAAATATTTCCTACTAGGTTTGCCTATCATTATCATAGATCCCATTACTCATTATCCTATTTTCACCAAATGGAATGATTTCAAGTATTTACAAAAACAAATTGGGAATTATTGCACCATCCAATTTGAGGTAAATTATTTGGTTTACATGCAAAAACTACGAGACTAATGAGTGATGCAAATTACAACCATAATGTGGTCAAAATACAAAATGACATATAAATAAGTTGTTTTTGTTTATTGGACTATTTACATCATGAATTGGGTTTTCTAAATATGAAAGAGGGTTAAAATTTGACAAAAGAGACATGTGGGGGAACATTAATATCTTATTGAAGGGTGGAGACATAAATTAATGACTATGTTTCAATTGATGGAGCAATGTCACATGAGGGTTGGTTATTTTTCCAAGGAAGAGCTATATCTTGTTCAACATCCATTTTTTTATTCGGTGCATCTTGTTATACATTTGCTTTTTTCTAAAACCTATTTAGATCTGAAGGTCACATCTTGACCTCATTGCAAAGTCTATTAGAACAATTCCACCAATGCTTAGTATGTGACCCTACAAATCAAAATTGGATGAAAAAAATCAAGCCTTGTAATCCCAATTTTAATTTGGTGGGTGTGGTTGGAAAAAAGTAAAGAACTAAACTTGAACATGAGAAATATTTTTGTATTCTCATATATTGAGAACCATTGAAGATCCTCTTAGAATGCCTATCAATTGATGTGTGTAACAAATTTGCTTTGCAAAGTGTATCGATTGAACCTTAATTGTTTCATTTTTATAAAACAAATGTAGGTAGTACAAAATATATATTTATTGGACACATGGAAATATTAGCATATCTCCAAACTATTATTAAATAATATGATCCTAGACTATTGCTTGCGGGAGGAGGTGAATTACATTCACTAGTGTCTAACTTGGCCATACAAGAATCATCACCCCACCACATTGTAACGCTCATCATAATTTTATAATTAAAATAAGTTTTCAAAATGCACATAAAGATGTTCTACTCATTCTATAGTTGTTATAACAAGTTTAGTTCCAACTAAAATGATTAGTCTAATTGAATTTAGTTTTAGTTCCAAATATAATTGATTGAATTGGATCCATTTTATTTCAAACATGTGTGCAAAACATATAAGGTGCAATAATAATACTGAAAATAATATAACTTATAATATAATATAATTTAAATAACGTGCCTATAATTAATCATGAAAATATACTTAAAATATACCATTATTTCATAGCATACTAAAAAATATTTTTTTAAATCTTAATTGTTCCATAGAATAGAAATATTGGCCTCCCCATGGGTAGGATTATATGTATGATGATGTAAATTTCATCCAAAATTTTGTACCATCCATGAAACATCATTCATTAAATTTATCACAAATCATCCATGAAAATTTTTTATGTCAATTTTTATGACAACTCACCAAAATTGGTCATCATGATTTTGGAGATAAAATTTCAACAATTTTTATCACCATTCAATAATGGCTACTATTTTTTGTGTTGTTGAATGGTGAAATCACTTTCAGTTGTTATCCTAATGGTGGATGTTACTTTTGATTACCATTGAATATGATGATGATTTCAATCCACATCAAACAATGGCAATCATGTTTGGTCACCATTAGGCAATGGCCTTGATATTACCATAATCATTTTTTATATGAACATCTTAGTAATTGTTTCAAATACTTATTTACTTGCATTTTGAAAGTAAAAACGAACAAGGTTGTAAAAACATTTTACAATAAAGGTAACCTTTGCTTCATGTTTAAAAGACTAACTAAGTGGTGATATCAACATGACAACCCACATGAACATTCAAGAATGAAATAAGTTTTTGGACAATATCTCATATTCAAATTTATTTCATCTTGAATTTGATCCATCAAAGTCTTATCATTGATCTAGTACAAATTCACAAATCATAGTTCACAAATTTTCATTCATGGAATTTGGATGAATATTAATGGATGAAATCAAATTGTGAATGAGTTATTTTTCATCAATGACATAAAACTTTTAATGACATTAAATGGATTTGAACTTTATTTCATCAAGTGAATTTCATCATCCATGGAATTTGGATGAATCTTAATGGATGAAATCAAACTGTGAATGAATTATATTTCATCACTAATATAACACTTTTAATGACTTTCACAGATTTGAACTTTATTTCATCAAGTGAATTTCATCATCCATGGAATTTGGATGAATCTCAATGGATGAAATCAAATTGTGAATGAATTATATTTCATCACTAATATAACAGTTTTAATGACTTTCACAGATTTGAACTTTATTTCATCAAGTGAATTTCATCATCCATGGAAATTTATCATTCATCTTTGAAATTTCATCCACAAAAACTTGAATGGAAAGTTGATCCAATATTCATCCACTGAAAATTCACAAATGATATTCAATGGATGTATGAACAATTTTAGAATGCATGGATGAATTGCAATGGGATAATGAGTGACCAAGGTGAAATCAAATGTTGATTCAATTGTTGAAATTCATCACAATTGAATCATAAATGGGCATATAGTGGATGGTGTGCTAATGGGTATTGGTTCACTCTAGCCCATGTGGTTTATGTTCAAAGTGAGCAACTACCCCCTAAAAACTTAATAACCCAACTTTTTCCCTTTGTTGGTGGAGTTTTAAGTGTTTTGTGAGGGAAGAAAAAAATTCATGGGAATCGAAAAGGACTTAGACAAAAAGGTTCCATGGAGGATAAAATTTCGGAGTTTTAAAATTAGTTTGAGTTACATGTTTAAAAAAGTAAACAATTCCATTTTGACTCTTCAACAAGTTGAATTTCTTGTCAATTTAAAATTGAATTGGTCATGACCACACCACAATGGAAAATTTCTAGAAAAGATTCATGTTCATTTTGCCCAACTTATAGAAATGCAAGGGATAGAAGTCGATTTGATTAAAATATGATTGGAATTGTGTCCAATGTTCTATTCAAGCTAGTAATTGACTATAGTTGATTGCACATTAATTAATCATGTATACCCCCCTATAATCATAACGAGATGATCTTCACTATTGAAGAAGGCTAATATGCAACACACATAAATATGGGTCTACATTTTTCCTTATTATGCAACACCAATTTCCAAAATTTCGTATGTAGGAAATAATGAAACCCCATTCCAAGTGTCAAAAAGGATGACATCAAATTTAAAGAACAATTGTTTTTAAAAAGTTAGGTGAACATCAAAATCCTCAATAGCCCAAGGTTAGCAAATTGGTCTACTTGAACGTTTTTAAAAAAAATGTATAGCATCATAATCCTTGTTTTTCTTATATTTGGAATATTAAACTATTGACAATTGTGGCACCTTAAACAAGTTTCAACTTGATAGTCATTGTTTAAAGCCATTAAAAAAATCTAGTTTTTGCATGTCCTCCTTAAACCCAAAACATATGCCACACCAATAAATAGTCTATTGAATTTTTATTTAAAAATAAGGAAGATATTTTTGTTGGGTGGGAAATAGATTCCATTGGTGGATGAAAATTTTAATAATTGTCAGGTCAAAATCTTTTAAGGTGTGCCACCCAGGATGAAAAGGACCTAGTCCTTAATGTAGTCCTTTTTATCTTATATTTTAATCCCCATAAAAAATAATGAATCAAAAAGTGTCAAATATTTCATAACTACCATATTTTAGACCACTACAATTTTAAATTCCATCATGATATTTCGTAAATGTGTCATTACATGGTAAAAATGACTAGGTAAAAAAGATTGAACATGATGACATTGTGACAAGAATTTGGTACACCTTAAAGAATTTGGACCCTATTGACCCTTACTAATGATACACACAAAGGAAGATATTTGCTAGTTGGGGCTTAGATTTATTTATGTTTCCATTTTCAAATCCATGGAATTTATTTAGGTTATAGCATGTGGGTTAAAAATAATCTTAATTCCCATGTTTAATTTAGAATGCAAAAAAAAAATGTAATTAGTCAAGGTTGGAATTTAAATGGTGACTATATGAACCATAGGTGAAACAAAATTTTCATAAAATACACCACAACTTAGACTTGGAGAGGAACTGTTCATATACTTGGGATTAGGGGGTGCATCAAAATGGTAAGAATATCCAAGAATCCTAAACTCCCAAAAGGTGGATTAGAAAATTCTTGATTTTGGCAAGTTATGAATCACGCAACTTTATGGGTTCATGATCTTTACATACAAGCTTTATTTGAAAATCTCTCCAAGGAAAGTTGTACTTTGAAGAAACTTTCCAATTTCATATCACATTTTCAATTAAAAGGTGATTTAATCCTTTTTTTTTACCTTTGATGGTTGGGAGTTAAATTACCAAATTGACTCATGACTATTTCTTTGGCCATAACTTTTATTTCATAACTCCAAATGAAAAATGTGAACCCACTTTTGATAATTATTTTTCACAACATTTCCAATGACATATTGAAGGTCTAATTTGGACATCATATGCCATTTGAACTTTTGTTTTTAAAATTTAAGACTTTTATAGAACTACAACTCCCAAAGTGCTTTTCACTTGGGAGTATTGATGATGATGAGTTTGAACCTTGGATTAAAAGGTGATAACCTATTGCCTTTGCCATCCAATAACCTCATTTGACATGATACAAGTGGGGTGATGATTAAATTTATATTTATTATGTCATTTATTGCAAATGTTTTCTAAAAAATCAATTTCAATTATTATTATTTTTCTCATACTATGTCCAAATGAAAAAGAAAACTTCAATTTAGAATATTATCCCAAGATTTACACATCATTCATATTTTAAAGGAAAAATAACTATTTAATTTGATTGAAAATGCGTTTGAATCATGCATTTTAATACATTTCAACAATGATGTCTTGAATATTGTTTCTTTTTAAAACATTATTATACTTTTCACACTTTATCCAAATGAAAAACATTAAAAATTCCAAGATGTATACATCTTTAATATTTAAAGAAAAATTGACTACTTAATATGACTAAATACAATTGAAACTTGCAATTTCCAACATTTCAACAATGGTGTCTTGAAGATTTATATTCTTTAATCATTATTATTTTTTTCAAACTTTCTCCAATGAAAAACATTTAATTTCATTCTATATATATTTCAAGATTCTCACACATATAAGTTTAAAAAAAACAGAAAAATCAAGTAATTTGATTGAAAATGCATTTGAATTTTTTTTACTCAATCCATTTCAACAATATGTTTTGAAGGAAAAACATATTTCAATTAACATAACTTGTGAACAAGCCTATTAAAAAGAACATTGATTTTTTGTTTAAAAAAAAATTGATTGTTGATGATCATATATATAATATGAATATTATATCCCTCCACATTTTAAACATATGTTTAATCAATATAAATCTATAATTCTTTCATTATGTTAGTATACTTATTTAATAATTACCCTAATGTGTAATATTTAAATTATTAAAACACTTAATATTATGTGATTTGAAACTACTTGATAATGATATACAATACTATAAACATCATGTAAATAATTATTAGTTTATACACACTTTTATTTTTCAATATCATAATTTCTATTAAATTCTATTATAAATAATGATTTCAATTATTTTTAAAATATTTTTTAATTTTATAAAATGACATTTAACACAAATTATAATTTTTAAAAACTAATTGTATGACCATAATTTTTTTAAAATAAAAATAATTAAAAATATAAAATGAGAAATTAAAATATTTATTTAAATATATGTTGACAATAATTTGAATAACAGAAAAATGAACTCTAGAATAAATTTTATTTTGAATTAGGCATAAATGATTTTATCATCTAATTTTAACTATGTATGGAAACTTTTTAATTATGAATTTATACACATATAATGTTTTTGGTGTTGTAAATTGTATAATTTTTCTATTTTGAATAAAATTTTCATCAATTTTTTGAAAGGTTTTTTCATTCATGAAAAGAAATTTAATAAAAACTATAACATGTTTTAAAAGTTGTATGGATACCAAACCCTTAATAAACTAATAAATACACATGTTTAATAAATACTTACATTCAAGAACTATATATCTTTTTTTACTGATTTCTAAATAATTTGAATAACAAAAAAATGAATTTCAATGAATTAAGCATCAATGATTTCACCAATGGTGAAATTGCACTTGGCTAAAATAGTAGTTACTGGACCCATTTCACTTTTAAAACATTGTAGCAAAATGGGTGAGTGAATTAGACCCATGTTTCTTGGTATTGGTGGGACACTACATATGTGTAAAACCAACACAAGGGATTTTTTAAAAATGACTTTGCAATCCAAAAAACAATTGTATTTTTTTCATAAAAGGGGGGTGGTCAGGATTATAAAAAACTTACATTACAAAAAAAAGTATACAAGAACATGGGTGTACATGGAGATACACGTAATGTTCATGCTCATGTGACAACTTGCATTTGTCACCTTTCAAAAATAATTTGTACAAACCATCAGTAGAATTTTTTTCAAAATGCACAAGAAGTGGAGGAAGATTATGTTTTTTCCCTATTAGAAAGACAATACGCTTTTCATTGAATAATGTTTTTTTCTTTTTCTTTTTAGTATATAAAAAATCCCTTCAAATCTTTCCTACATTTCTTTTCTCAACGAGTTATTATTTTATTTCTATTAATGTAGTAAAAGTGTCTTGTTTTCCTCTCTTTTTCACATTGAACAAGATACTAACAAGTTCAAATGTTCAATCTTAATTTTGCAAACCATACCTAAATTTGGGTAATTGGGTAAGCATAAGATTTAAATTTACATAGCTATGATAGATTTTAAAGGGAGGAAAAAAAAATGTCCTTGTTAAATTGGAATTGAAAACATAAACACATGAAATTTCAAACATCCTCTGAATAAAATCAACATAATATAATGGAATCAATTTCGATAGTGTTAAAAATGTATTATCAAGTGAGGCATTCTTATTATCAAGGCTGTATTTGTCCTGGGAGAAAGACCCTGAATTTCTTGGAGGACCGTATATCTATAATATTGAGAAGCTGCCCAAAAAACTTTGGGATTTTTTAATACCATGGTATGGGTGTAGGTGCTAGTTGGGTGAATGAACTGTTAAAAGAAGGGTATTATATCTTGCAGAGATGAAACAAAAGGCAGGATCGTGCAAAGAGTTCACTAATTATCTCAAAACCGGAGTAGATAATTAGTGACCCTGTGATATCACAGAATCATCTCGAATGAACCATCCCCACCGGGGGATTGGGCAACATCCACTTTAGAATTGGAAAAGTGCGGACTTAGCAATTCCATAAAATAGTAAAGTCCATTTGGGTTCCTGATTTGGCAAACTGGACTGGTGATACAGATACAGTGAACTTCACAAAATAACCAAACAGATTATATTCCTAGTGATGACATTCTTCATTTTGCAAAATAATTTTTTTAAAAATTCTTCATTTAGCACCTTGTCATAACATTCTTCAAGCGTGAATTTTAACGAATTTTAACAAATTTTGACGAATTTTGACGAATTTTATGGAGATCTTTGGGCTTCCATAACATTCTCGCACCAAGAATGTCATAACTATGATTATATTCCATATTATGGATGAACATCCATGAAATATCATTTGTAAATTTTCAATCAATGAACTTTCAAGGATTAAACTTCACAATATTTGAGGGATGAAATACCTGGAATACTATCTGAAGTTTTATTCCACTCAAAAAATATTCATCTCAATTTCGTTTGTGATATTTTATCCATGATTTACAATATAGGAACATGGAATCAGGTAGGACTTTTATCCACAAGCAAATTTTTGGCTAGCAAAATCCCTACCACCTATTATTATATGTTCCCTCATCACACGAGTAACTTGTTTATACTTTACACCTCACCCTCAAATGACATTGAGATATATATATATATGTACAACTACTAACATTTCATACATGAAATTTCATGAATGAAGATGAATTTTTGTGAACAAAATAAAATTCTCAACAAATGTGTCCTGAACATAATCTTTATATCATATTGAAGTTGCATGAAATTTTATCCCTTAAAGTGTAGCAATTTCATCCATTAAAATTCATGGGTGATATTTTTTGATGTTCAATCATGGGATTTAGATGAATTTTAATGGAGAAGAAAAAATCTACGTGAACTATTTACAAATGAAGAGAAAAAGAAAAAATATTAGTGATATTCCATGTCTGAAACTTACTTCATTTTGAAATAACATGAACTTTCATGTGATTGTTTCAATCACCCATAAGGAAAAAATTAATTTAGTTGGGTCATTCAACATCCACCTGAAATGCATTCGGGCATAATTTATACATTAAATTCATCTAGTCACTGGGTTTCAATTCATTAGTCAATAAATTGAAGGGTAGGGTTAGAGGCCCTTCCTTGTTTTGAGGTGCCTAGGCACGAGGGCAGTAGCCTGTGATAGGAAGGGCTAGGGGCATTATCCTTTTCCATCGTAAGAGCTTGACCTCGTTTTCATGGGGTTTGAGCTTCCACCATAGAAGATTTCTTCCATTTGGAAGTTCCTTTTTTAGTTCTTGCACTTGACAATTGTTGTTTAAATACATTATAACACTTAGGGTGGGTTTTTATGTAGGTGTGAGATCTTTCTCATTTTTATAGGGCCTCTAACTCTTAAGGACTATTGCAATATCCTTCTTTTTATGAAGGTGCTCTTGGATATAAGGTGCTCTCCCAATACATTTAAGAAATTTCTCTGTGATAAATTTCTCTACAAGGAAAGGGTCTATTTTAGACCCTTCTTGGAATTTGAGGCACCCATCGTGAACGACAAGGCCAGTGAACCAATTGCTGAAAATCCAGGAAGGGTATAAAAATATAACCCTTCACCTATAGAAAGAAACATGATTTTTTTCTCTGCATCTTCATTTTATTGGCTTGTTTTGGTGTTAGCAGGTAACTTCATACTTTGTTGGCCTTGCCTACCAATGCAAGGAT
>Ga0209208_10007887_pt1 | contig 14313 bp, 5 predicted proteins | sample S1TSphfallax_3_FD_187694 | JGI IMG/M metagenome (GOLD analysis project Ga0209208, IMG submission 187694) | Host-associated microbial communities from peat moss isolated from Minnesota, USA - S1T2_Fd - Sphagnum fallax MG (SPAdes) (version 2) | ecosystem: Host-associated > Plants > Peat moss >...
TTATGGAGTGTGAAATTAAGGTTCAATAAAAATGAATGTCTTTAGTTGTTTTAAGATGCTTGACTTTGATGACAAGGATGTTGTTATTTGACAATGGACACCTTCGACTTTTTGGACAATTAAACACAACTACATGCATGTTATTGTTTATCCTTGTGTATTAACAATGTACAAACATATATTGTATACTTATGTCAAATAAAATTCAAATAATGGCATATAAGGTCTAACTAAATTGAATGGACCACCTTTAGTATGTAGGAATGGATAATTCTTTACTATGCCTCTATCTATCCCTTTTTTCCAACAGTGTTCACAAACCCACCAAATAGGACAACCTTCAATACTACTATTTATTTTAAGGTATTAAATCCTCTTCAAACTAAATAAGCTTAATGCATTTTTCCCTTTCAAAAGGTCCATAAGCCCTTGTTCACCAATTTTTTTTTTCCCCTTGCATTAGTATTATTTGTGCATCAATTGAAGTAGGAAAATTTGTGGCCATGGGTTGGTGGTTGCCTATTTTGGAATTAGATTGTTACAAACTTTGAGACCATTCACCAAATTTTAGTCCAAGCAAATTTTTGAAATACATTGATTTTAACAATTGTTGCACTTCATTATTTACACACCAAAATTACCTATTACATTCATAGCATTGACATCCACTATCATGATTTGAGGATTAAATATGAGAATGATGGTGTTTATTATTTTCAAGCTATTTATTTTTTGAATTGAACTTTTTCTTGCAATATTGAAAAGTTAAGCAAAATGATCAAATCATGCTTTCATCCCGAGTAAAAATGTTCATTTGTCTTCACATGTAAAATCTATTATTACTTGATTGAATCGTAGGAATGTCAATTAGATCAAACCACTTTAGAAGGTTTAAATGGACATTGTTTCCTTCCTATAACATTGACAAACTAGCAAAGATGATTGACTTCATTATTATTTCAATTATTTAAAATATTGAACCCTATTCAAACCAACTAACTCTAACATATTTTTTGACAACCTATGACTAAATAATCATAAACTTATGAATTCATTCGATTATGATTGCTAATTAAAAATAATAATCATGGGTTCCATTTAATTCTACACATTTTCCCATCACACATTATAATCTTGAATGTTACATCTTTATTATGAAATCCATTCATCAACATCCATTCAAGACCAACCTTTTACCAATCAAATAGATGTTACATTTATGTAGTTTTTTGAGATCATAAACTATCTAAAGATGATATAGTTAGTTAATTATTTCACCAAACTTAAATTGTGAATATTTAAATAGTTTTATATCGAGTGTCAAAGTGATCTATGAATGTTTGAAAAAAATTAGATTTAAATTTAAATTGTTGTAAGACATTTGATTTTGATGACAAGGATATTTTTATTGAACACTTTCAAACATTTTGACCAATTAAGGACATCTACAAGCATTAATGTGTATCCTAGTGTATGTAAGATCTACAAACCAATATCATATTACATGTTGTTTGTAATCTCTTGATCAATGAGTTCTTTTTGTGTAAACTTTTAACAATTTGTGGAAAACAATTAATTTATCACAATCCCTACAAATGTTTTGTTTGGAAAAATTTCAAATAAATTGTTAGAAAAACATGGTCTTTGGACTAGGTTTACTAGATTTCAAGCTCTTGTTTTTGCAATTTGCAAAACAACAACAAACTTACCAAAAATATTTATTGTACTATTTGTCCTATAGGCAAATTTGGCCAGACCTTCTTGTAGATGGTTACTAATGTGGCTACACCACACAAGTGAAAAACAAAATCTTTTCATGATCTCAAATAAAAATGAATTGCATTGGCATGTATAAGGTTTATAACTAAATTAAAAGAACCACCTTAAGTAGGTTTGAATGCACAATCTTCTATTGTGCCTCTATCTATACCTTCTTTCCAATGTTGTTCACAAACCCACCGAATAGGATAGCCTTCATTACAATTCTGTCTCTTAACATATTTAACCCTCTTCAAACTAAATAAGTCTAATATATCTTTTCCTTTTAACAAATTCACAAGCCATTGTTCAGCAGCCTTTTTTCCATTTCCTTGCATTGCCATTTGTGCATCACTTGAAGTAGGCAAATTTCTGATTGTGGATTGGTGGTTCTTTCCTTTGGAATTAGGAAAGTAGTCATTAAGACTTTCTGCGTCACAAGTCAATGCAACAATTTGCCCAATATCTAGTATCATGTTACCAATTCCTGCTGTCACATGGGCACCCACTTTCACAAGAAGGGACAAAACTGTGAGACTAGCCATGATTAAACGATTAATTTTTTCTCTTGTCACTGATGGGGACAACTTAATCTCAACACCCTTTTGTCCTTCCACAACATGAATGCCATCAACACACTCGCATAACAAATGGAGATGGACAATTTCCATTCCATATAGCACTTTCATGATGAGTTGACGATTGCGTTTCGTCCCAGGAGTGGTGAAATAAAAATTGCATGGCACTTGTCGTTGGTCCAATTGCAAGATCAGGTTCATGATCTGATCCACCTTCATTGTCACCTTTCCATACAAAGTTTGTCCCATAACTCGAATTTCTTCACATGTGTAAATGATTTGGTTTTCCAACCTCTTTTCCATAGCTTGTAATTCTTGTTTGAAACCATCATTGATCCTGTTTTCCATTGATCTCATTTCAGCAACAACATTAGCAACAACATCATTGTTGCTAATGTCATGATGTTCCAAGTTGTTTGAAATTTTGGAAGAATTTTGATGAAATGAACCTTGTGGCTTAACATCCAAAGTTTCATTACCACTTTGGAAAACATCTCTTGCATTCTCCATTGACATGTTATCGACATGAAAGTTGTCAACATCCATCTCCGCATTCTTGAGCTGTCGAAAATGTCTTTCTAACACCTCTAATGTTTGTAATTCACCCAAAAGTGATGTGACCTTATCATCCATACTGATGCTTAAGTAATCAAAATCATCTAAAGGTACATCCACTTCTGGCCATGTATGCACACATTGTGACACATCAATGTTTTCTACCAACAACTCTGGTTTGAGCTCTTGAACCAACTCTTGTTTGAGGTCTTCAACCAACACTGCTTGGTTTTTTCTATTTTTACATAACATTAAGTTTTCCACAACTTTTGGCCTCAACACCCCTCTCACAAGTGCAACCCCTTGACAACCTTGGGCAACACTACACAAGTGTTCAATTTGGCTCAAGACATGAACATTCACAAGTTGAAGGGTTTCTAATTTGGTTTTTGCAGATTTAATAAGCACATCAATGAAAACATGACCACCCATTTCATCACCACTCAATTCGACAAAGATTTCCAAGCCATCTTTCCATATTTTCATGAGATTTCTTTCATTCACATGTTGTCCATATCTCCAATTGACATTGAAATGATTATGCAATGCCACCTACAAAAAAATATTCCATTGCCATGTCAAGATTCTGATGTCAAAACCCAACAATTATAGAGAGTAGATTTATATTTTTGAGCAAGATTATAATCAATTCTATGTTACATTTCTAACATGATAATATATTTTTTTCAAGTTCAAATTAAATTGGTTTTGTTCTTACTTGAATTCGAGGAAAAAACCCTGGGGTAAGGGTCGTGTGGTCTTGGTCACCACATTGCAATCTTTGTCCAATGTAAATAACCTTCGCATCAGAGGAAAATTGTGCGGTCCATTTCAAACGTCGTTCACCTTTTGCAACACTTTCATCAAATTGTAATGTAGTGGGAACAAAAAGGTGTTTTACACTTTGGGAGTTAGATTCTCCCATAGTGATAACCTCATATGCAAAATCCATCTTGACCATCAAACGAACAAGATAATTGAGGATTTCATCCTTTTTTTCGCCCACCAAATTAGTGGCATCTTTCAAAGATGATTTCAAAAGGATTTCAAGATGTTCCATTTCCCCAAAGCCATTAGGAAATGTTTTTGCCAAATTCGTATTTTCCACATGTCCTCGAAGCTTGATTAGGTGACCCATCACCTTGTGGCAAAACCAATTCAAATTCAAAACAACAAAATCCTCATTCTTGAAGTAAATAATCTCCCCTGCATCATGCAAAAACATTGCTATAGCAATGTGTGGTTTCTCCAGTTGTGTTTGGGCCAACTGAGGTGCGTCTTCTTGCGGTTGAAAAGTTTTAGCAAATATTTTTTTCTCAAAGATTTGCATGCTCACAATGGGTTGGTTCGGATGTTCCTTGATCCATTGACATATACCAAGTTGCACATGTAAACATGTTTCATAAACCTTGGGCAACTTTTCAAGGACATTTTTGCAAGTACTGGTCACATCTTTCAAAACTTGTTTAGCTTCTTGGGAAGAATGTGCATTGATTGAATAGGTATTTGAAGATAAGTTGATGAAATCAGCAAATCGTTCTCTCAATTTTGTCACACAATTATGCACAAATTCTTGGTGAATGTAGCTTTTGTCATTGTTTGTCAACACAATTGTCACTTGTGGTGCAAAATTGGATGACCTTTTTGTGTTTGATGAAATAAATCTCAACCAATAAGAAAACTCATCCTCAAGTTCTTGTGGAGTTTTTGGCTTCCTAGATTGATCCCAAAGAAAAGGGTTACAAACCAAAAGAAAGTAACACACATTCCCTTGAGTGCTCAAATTTGGGAGCATCATATCATGGAAAGCGTGGTACTCCTCTTGGCCTGCAAGATCCCATATGGAAACCTTCATGTCATGGTTATCCATAAGAACCTTGATATCTATTCCTCGTGTTCTTTTGTCCCATTCATTTGGATCATTGAAACAACATTTGAAAGGTTTTCGCAATTCAATGATCTCCACCAATGGAATGAAATGTACACCGACTCCTTTCTCAAGACTCCTACCCATTGATCTCCTTAATGTAGTTTTGCCTGCACATGTTGATGAAAAAGAATTAGATTCAAGTTTTAATTTTTGATGTATTTGAATGCACAATTGAAAGTTCAAGTATTCTATAATGATGAATAACCATGCATATTTTCAAATGGAGATTTTTTACGACATGATCAAACTAAGAAACCTTAAAATGTCACATTAGGCATATGGTGTGATTCATATGAAGTGTTTGTAAACTTGAAAATGAACCCTAGTTTGCAAGAAGATTTAATTGAACTATCAACAAATATACATCCTAAAATATTTTATTTTGATTTTTGAGCTTGTTTTGAACCAAGGGCATTTACCAATGCACTTTCATAAAGACATTCAAACTATTTTTCTTCTTCAACCAAACCATTGAAACAAAAGAAACTCCTTTAAATCTTTGTTTATAAATACATAAGGAGCTGTGTTGGATTAATTATCCACAAATATATATTATTTGGTTATACATTTTGTTATCAAATGAAGCACAGATTTATGTACAATGTTATTTCTAAGTACTTATATGGTTTCTCAATTGCTATCAAGTGGCACTATTTAAGCAAAGCACCAACCATCTAGAGTTTTTTTTGTTTGTCCTTACGATTTCTATGCTTTTGACTAGATGATGGCCTAAACAATTTTTTTTTACAAAATGTGTTTATAAAGAGTTCATGGGATTAAAAAATTCTTGCACATGTATTATAATGTCCATCTTTGACCTGTCAATTAGGGATAGATGAATGAAAGAATTGACTAGATAAAGCCCAATTGAATGTCTTTGAAAAAATTTGAAGACAAATATTCTAGTTGGTAATTTTGAAACTGCTCTAATGAGAATACACCTTTCCAGTTGTAAAAAATTGAAGTTTAAATCTGTTAAGAAGGGAAGAAATGCCTTTGGTATGCAAAAACATGTGGATAACTTTACCCAATACCCCATTATGGATAGATCATAGGTTATAACAATAGGGTTTGACAAGATGTATTGAATTTATTGATTGATTCTTTGTCAAGAACTTTTATAGTTAATATGAATATTCATTTTGAGTTGAACCAAATTTGAACTCTATCCAATTTGACAAAAATAAGCATGTTCTTAATTCATGCATTTTAAAGCTCAATAGACATGTCCATGGTAATTTACATGTCAAATAATTAATTTGAAGGTGAGATAATATTGTGTGCTTAATGAAATGTCATTTCGATTTATGCCAAAGCACTACAATTCAACAAACATTGCTGGCTTCATAGGAAATTGACATGGAAAAGATGTTTTTTAATAGAAGTAGAGTAGAGGGGCTTGCCTGAGTATGCATTCCCGCATAAAAATACTTTTGTAAACTTCGGAGGTACTCGAGGCATGCCCCTCACCACTTTCATATAATCTTGGGCATTTCTTTCCAGTTGTGCTCTCACTTGTGCGGCTTGTCCCTCCCGTTCCAATGGAGTATGGCTCAAGTCAATTTCTGTCAACCAAGGGTTAACTCGTAGGAGATCCATCATGTTGCCCAACAAATCAGCTCCTCCAACATGCTCACAGCGAGGAAATCCAAGTTCACGAAGTGATTGGTTGTTCTCCAATGAACTCAAAATTGTACACACATCGGATGGTTTTAAAGTATGGTCCCAGTCTATTGAAAACTTCGTAAGGCTGTTGTTTGTGCGTAACATTTCAGCAATAGCCTGAATCGCTCCTCCATCTCCTCCAATATCAAGTCTCCGAAAGAGAAGCACTTTGAGTGATTGGTTAAGAGGTGGATTCCCCGAGTGACCAGTAAGGGGATCGAGTATCATCTCTGGTTTTAAAGTGCGGTCGTGCGCTATTTCAAAACTCGTAAGGCTGTTGTTTGTGCGCAACATTTCAACAACAGCCTTGATTGCTCCTCCATATCGTCCAGTATCACAGTACAGTAAATTAAGCTCGTTGACTGATTGGTTAGCAGGTGGATTCCCGAGGTGACCAATAAGGGGATCGAGTATCATCTCGAGTCCATTAGAGCCCAATAAATTGTTTGCATCAGAAATGCTCAATCTCCTGACGATTGAATTCATACGCAATATTGACACCAAGGAAGCAGCTCCAGAGATTGTTACAGCTTGCGATAAGTTAAGATCCAAAATTGGGTTAAAGGTATGGAATGTTGGCAAAATTTCACACAATACTGCCAACTGTCCATCTCCTCCCCCCCAGAAGCATACATCTTTAAGGACATTATTCTTGGCCAACATTTCACATAAAATTGCCATTCCTCTTTGGTCGCAACGACTTACACCTGAGGAAAAGACCTCAATGCGTTCCTCCAACGCTGGACGTAAAAGCAAAATTTCCTCCACATCCAACTTCTCCTGATAAGTCTCAATTGACTTCAAGCTTTCACATTTACCGATAGCATCAAAAAGATGCAGGCGATCTTCTCTATATGCTTCAATGGATCCATCCTCCTCGGAATAATCCCTGACGTCAAAACTTAGTTCATCCAATTGAGATTTTCTCAGGATGGAGATAACCTCATCACAAGTTAGCTCTCCTCGAACAGGTGCGAAAAGCAACACTGATTTTCGTTTTGGTGGTGGAGAATCTGTAGGCATTTTCTTAGCGCGAAGCTGATCGAGGGTTGAAAGACCGCCACTTTCCACTTGTTGAAATTCTTGGTCCGGAATTCCGCTAGACTCATGCGATGCTTCAAAAGGCATGATCTCTGGAAGAGAAAGTTCTTGTGGAATTTGTTTCCCTGAGTCATTGCTACGTGATCCCTGGTGCTTGCCTAGATTTGGATCGCCTGGATCATTAACCGCCACGGAAGAAGCCTCCAACTCCATTTTCCAACGATTGCTGGAGGCGGATCACAATCACATCTGCAACATTATAACATCAATGAGTCTTCTTGCGAGATCCTCCAACGCTTCACATATGCAGATCTTCTTCTAACAATCACTGCCATTTGATGTAATATCGTACAGTGTTGAAGTTTGAATGACGGTACTAGTTTCGTAAACAATATCCAAGTGTACAGTTTCTAGAGTAGATTGAGATTAGAATTTACACCCATCTTGTGTTCCAAGCATAAACTTAGTCAAATCAGTGCCATTATGGTTCAGCCTTTCATTTGAGTTACTTGTGTTATTGCACATGTGCTACCTTTCCCATCCCGATACATGGTTCACACAATACTTCAACTTAGCTTTGGATTTGCACACTAAACACTGGACATTATGAGTAGATGGACATGGTGATCAGAAGTGTAAATCACATACGTTGATTTTCTGCAAAATCAAAGAAGGGACTTTTAAATGGGCGTCACTCCTCCAATCTGTTTGGCCAGCTCTCCCTCCAAGTTCGCGATTATAATAATGTTCATGGCGAACCTTGATACAAGTTCATGTGAATCTTCTGGTGAAAAAATCTAAGCCAAATGAAAGTGCCTGCACGGAGGATTTGGCATGTCGGTCGTGCCAGACCAACACTCAACAACTTGGTGATCATAAGGAAAGCCTGCGTGAAAAGGATGGAAACAAATCCATGCGTGAGCACTGGGGCTCCAGACAGTGTCCCTGATATTTACCTTGCTTTCCACTTCGGCGTCAGACTCTTTTTGTTGCTATAAAATGTCATAGTCTCCTCAAGAAGCTCCAGGTCCAAGTTTTCAAGAGCAATGAATGAATAGGGACGACGACCTGCGATTGCAAGATTTTGAGGTTTTTATCACTATCAATTTCAGTGCACATTGCAATATATAGACATCAATCCCCAACATCCTCATATGTGCTAAACCCATGTCTGTTTCAGTAACCAGATACCGACCTCTGCGCATCAACATCCTAGGTCTCACAATGTGTTTCTAAGCTTCATTCTTTGACAGTCCATTGCTGGACAAATTGGCCCATTTTCTCAGTCAACAGACAATTACTGTGAGTATTTCATACCTTCAAAAATTAGTAAATGAGTTGAGCAATAGATGGGAGTAAGTCGATCAGAAAAACAATTATTCTATCGACTCAGGGCTACGATTCCTCGTACACAGGGAAATAGGGGCCAAAATTCTTTGGTTTCTCTCCTTCAATTAATAGTTTTTCGCGCGGGTATATTCACCACATCTCACAAACTGCCGATCGATATAGCTTTTTTATTTCTATCAGCAGTTGAACCCGCTTCCTTCCACTCCAACACACTTTGCAAAACTATGCTCCTCCCCAGTCTTGCACCTGTCATAACTTCGTTGAGTAGGAAGCAACTTCTGAGGACGTCGCATATATCATTCTCGACCTTGTACTGTGTGGTACCGTAAGAAATACATTCTTGACAGGATTGAAATCCAAACACACTCGAAGTGTTCATACAATCAGACAAACTTTACATAATTCCACAAAATTATTGGGAGATCTAGAGCATTCAATAGGTTCCGAACAACCCTGGTTTAAAAGGAGAATTATCGGTACATGTTCAACAAAGAGAGTCACCTACTCCAATCACATAACCCGTCCTCGAGAACCATTGAATTTGGGCCGAAGAACTCTTTGCCTGAATTGATCTGCAGCCCAAACATTTGCAACAATTTAGTTATAGGTGTCTGAAAAGTCGATGGCTTGTCGGACATGGGTTTCGCAACTTTTATTTGCATCTCGCAGTACTGCCCGACCAAGGCATAAAACCGTTAGAGAAGCTGCGGAATATATTATGTTGTTCCTTTAGTATTCACTACGATCACAAAGCCTACAGCCAGATGCAGCAGCTGAAAGAAAAGCACGCTACAAATTACGCAAGTCTACATAATTCTCTCTTATACAGAAAGAGAAGAGATGTAACCGTGGAAAACTATGAAGGACCTCTGATAGTTTGAGCTGGAGTTATAGGAACCGAGGGCTTGCCTTGGGTGATCCTTGCGGTAAGCAGACATCATGAACCTGGAGTACCTCGGGCCTGCGTAGGTCACCGTCTCATGTCCAAGGCTCACACCGTCACTAAGCCTTGATATAACTTCTTTGATTGCTACTACGTGGGTCTGCTGCAATCACGTAGTGCTACCAAGCACACCTGTCCATTACCATACCTATTATTGTTAGGATACCAACCTCTACAAACTCGCTGGATGCGTGTGAATCCAGGATCACAAGTTGAAAATTTAGTATTCATCAAAGAATCACTCACCCGGATCGTCCAAAGTGCAAATATGCACATTCGTCATCTGTTAGCATCCTTGACGGCCGTAGAGAGATCGACCAGTTTTCTACACTGTATATTTCTGAAGCGCCCAGCGAGACAACGTGTTAACATAAAACTCCGGTGTGGTCGGGGCATACACGGAAGGAGTGATTCAGCAACTTGTCGATACTCAAGAACGAGGATGCAGCACCCTTCTTACTTGGTGTGGACTTTCAATAACACTAGACACTTGAGTTAAAAGAGTTCGAATGCACAAAGAGAAATGACAGTTTGTGGAGCGGGGAGATCAACATTTATAGGAATTTAGACTGGATCGAGGTCGCTCATTGCTAGGAATTAAGGGAAGTTGTATGCAAAATGATATATTGAGACAAACAGACTCTGTAAGACGTGGTTCTCTGAGCTCTCAAAGGCCCAAGGTCGAGAGAAGAGTAACAGCTTCCTAGTGTTCTAGGACTGAGAGCTATACTGAGTGATTAGAGCGTGGCAAGAAATCCAGGCGTCCCTAGTGTGGGTCTCTCTGCGCTGCTGTGTGTGTACACGCGAAGTTCCGCAATGGGTCACTCTGATGCAAACTGTCGTAGTGGGAAGGAGATTAAGTGAGGTGTGTGAGAGAAGTCACCGAGTTGGGCTCTTTTTATGCTCCATTTCTGACAACTTGGGAGTGGGGTCAGGGCATCACTTTTCCAGAGCAGCATCGTCCCCTGACTTGAAATCAGACGTAAACTTTTGGTACGAGAAGGAATCCTTGTGCGGGAACTCTGGAGTACCATGACAGCAGTCGACTTGCCTGGCACTGATCCATAAGCTTCTGATCTTTCTTTTTCCTCTGTAGGACCGACGGCCCCATATGATGATCACAACTCTGACTCACAAGATGCTGGAGGATGATTCATCTAATATTGCGCCATTGTTGGAGTAATTGCTGAGCCAGATCTGGTCCTTAGAATTTTATCAGATCTCCGCAGATGTTGGCAATCCAGCAAATTTGAGAAGATTTGTGTGAATTGAAATTGAGGAAAAGAAATTGGCATAAGATTTCCCCGCAAAGGATCAAGAAATTCTGATTCAGATTTTGCTGCTTTTGCACTGTGGTCCTGTTTAGTGTTTTGTGTGATAATTGTCAAGTTACTATGGGGCCAACCATTTTGAGGCGATTTTGCTCACGGTTTTTGCAGGTGAAGTTACAGTCAAATAAGTTACATCCAGATGTGGGCCCACAAAATGTTCTGTAACGAACTTAACTCTTCAGTTAATTATGTTGAGAAAAGCAGGGTAGTGCAGGTCAAGGACTCCTCTGTTCTTGTGCAGACGTGAAGACATAGTGACATTTCACATCTTCCTGTTGCTATCCTCATCAGTTCGAAAACCCAAGTAGCAAAAACTTGGTCGGTCCACTACTGTGCCTACAGTTTGCAACCAATTTTTCCCTTAACATTTTGTCAGGTGCTAAAGCCTAAGGAGGTGAAACACTCCTCTGTTTAAAAATGGTGTTGAATGCTGTTGCTGTCCATTTGCTGTTGGAAGTGATTTTCACGTTCCCATGAATTTACTATTTGCCTATTTGTAATAATACGCTTTTATTTAAACAGTATTAGTTGAAAGCAGTGTACTTTTTTTTTAAATTGTCAGGAATGTGGAGGGGGGATCCTCCACAAGAGACTTAGCCAAGTTTGCAGGACAAAGATTGCAATAGACAATATTTTGGAACCCTGCTCTAATATTCTGGGGACATCCTAAAAGATATGGTCTAAATGTGGCAATTTCAACTTTTTTTCTCCTCAAAACATGGTGACTTTGTGCCATTTTTTAGAAAAGAATCCTCTGTAGGAGTGGTAGTCCCCTTTTTTTTTGGTCAGCAGATGGGGAAATTTGCCCAAAAAATGGGCCATGCATTCTTTAGTGGATACTCATCAAGGGCTTTCCATTGATATCAAGAGTACGAAAAGGTTTTGTAGGGTATATGGTTATATGATAGTGTATTTGGCATGTTTCATAGTATAACTAATGTTTGCACCATTACTTCCCCACGGTACCCTCCTAAGTACCCATGAACATATAAAAGTGAAGCTTGCAGACCACCACCCATAATCTCACCTTAAGAACAAACCTGGACAAAAGTACAAGATTAATACTCTCAATACCAGAGACTTTTTTGGTGCAAAATTTGGCACTGGTTTGAATTTTAAATAGAAAAGACTGAATTTGTGGTGTTTATTGCCAGACTTAGGTATATTTCTGGAATCACAACCCTTGCTTCAGTCCATAGTCAGAATAGAGAAGGATGTCTGAATAGTTAGTTATGAATGATTGCCATTTTGTTCACCATCCTGTTGTTGATGATAGCCATTTTTGGTTCTGCCCTCTTGTGGACTTAGGGTTACATCAAAAATTTAACAAAAAGTAACAATGCCTAAAACTGGTTGGTTTTCAAAACACCAACAAGATAAACTTGAACATAGAAAAGTGCAAATATTATTCTGTTGGCCTCTCCAGTTGACAATGAACACACCCAGCTCATGTGGGTATGGGTCAGTTCCATGGGCCCACCCACCCATTATTTTTAGAACACCTACTACGGAATCAGTAAAAGTGTAGCGTTGAAACATTCACATGTCATACCCACATCTCAATTCCATTACGATTTATTTGTGTTTTTAGCACTTGTCATTGATAGTGCCATGAAAATAACAAATAGTGGGCACGGCCTCCAATCTAGTGGGTAAGGAGAGGGCCAACAGCCGACTAGAAGACCCACTATGTAGGAAGACTCAGCAAATAGTAGTGGGTGGTTGGATACAACTATGCACATGAAAACCTCTGCCAGCAACTTCATTTTCGAAAATAGGTGGGCCACATAGAAAAGGAGCATAAGGGCCACTTTAGAAAAGGGTAGAGGGACCAAAAGCCTTAGGACCAATTTGAAGCAAATTAAACCTTGAATTGGACCCTTTTTCACATTTTTTTTAAAAAAATTTAAGGTACAATAAGTGTGTCTAAAGGCTTGGGATCCAATTTGAGGGTCTAAAATTAAAATGCATGATTGACATGTAAGAGGATTAGGTTAACTTTCGATCTTCTTACCTTTTTTCATGTTTTTTTAAAGATTTGTTTTTCTTCAGATTCACCTGTAGTTGGTGCACTTGAACAACTAAAAATGCATTACCACCGACAATCACATTGTGGGATTCACAAAACCAGCAATATCAATTCTAGAATTGGTCAAAAATTGAGGAGCTTGTTTGCTCTCAACAATCTCCTCAATTCACAGCATGTTTTCCATAGTATGTCTTCCATTCTCACAGAATTTGAGCAACAAAGGTAAGAGAAAACACAGTGAAAAAGAGCCAGAAAAAAAGAAAAAAAAGCAAAGAAATGAGCAACCTTGAACCCTAGCTTACACTTTGGTTCTCCAAAAACTTAACTCCTTTAAACTCTGGCTTTTAGTCCAGACCAATCGGTTTTCCCTCCAAAATGATGCCATTAAACTAAATCACAATTTGATTTGTTTTAGTCCTGAACCCTCATCTAAAGGCCTTGGGACCAATGTAAAACTCTTGACTAATACAAAAGCTTGATGTCATTGGACCCTCCTCCTTGAAACCCTGTCTAAAGTGGCCCTGAGTTCTTTGAGAGGCCCCATCAAAAAGCCAGAACAGATGACCACATAATTGTCAAACTAAATACTTCATTTGCACTTTCCATAAACTAAGAGCCTCCACACTCAACTTGACAAAAAATAAAAGCAGAATAAGAGTTCCAGAATCATCTGAAAGACTCTTCTGTAGAGGTGCTCTACTATTGTGAATTTTTACAAGAACCTGAGCAAAACAAATACAAATCAAAATGGAATATTATTCGTGAAAATGTTTTGCCAAATTTGTACTCTGATATTAGTTTTGGCAACATTTTTGTAACTAGTTTTTAAAATATTCAGATATGGGAATTGTGAAATGATGTCATCCAGGCGACCTTGTTTCTATGCCTCCATTTGGAAGATATTACAGAAAAAAATTTAGTCACTTTAGATTGTGGACTATTGGTGAGGAATGGTGTCTCCTCATCCACCAGCCACCCCCACCTTTTGGGATGATTTGTTTTGGTTCCTGTAATGGGTAAAGTATCTTTTGTGTTGTCGAATATCAAACAGAGTTGGAACTTTTGCACCTTCTGTACTCACAACATCGCAGCCAGCAACATTCAGCCAATTAGGAGACATCCGTTTGGGATCC
>Ga0209208_10007888_pt1 | contig 14312 bp, 16 predicted proteins | sample S1TSphfallax_3_FD_187694 | JGI IMG/M metagenome (GOLD analysis project Ga0209208, IMG submission 187694) | Host-associated microbial communities from peat moss isolated from Minnesota, USA - S1T2_Fd - Sphagnum fallax MG (SPAdes) (version 2) | ecosystem: Host-associated > Plants > Peat moss >...
AGGGCCTTTAGGGTAATTGTCAAATGCTGAAGAATGACACTCAATAGAGAGGGTTGGACAATGAAGTACACATATGACAGTGGAAGTTAATCTCACAGAATAACGAATACCTTTTGAATTGTGTAAGTTTTTGTTCGTGCCATATCAATGTGACATCAACAAATAAGATTTCTTCAGCCTAGTGAGAACCAAAATATACACAGGAGAAAAAGTGATGATGCTTTACATGTAGATGAAATGCCAGTGTGAGAACATTCTCAAAATAAGGGGCCTAGGACAAGGTGGTAGTTCAAACCAGCCCTGTATTTTGGGAATGTTCCCCCCATGTGTGCACTTTACCTGTGGAAAGCATGAGGAAATCATGAACCTAAACATACAAATTGCAATCAATGTATAGGAGGCCATGGTCTTTACAGAGGGTAAAGACTTGTATTGAGTTTTGTTTTAAATTTTTTTCATTGTGGACTTTGTATAATGTTCCCACTTGTAGCCAGAGCCAGAAAATATTCATCACTTACTTAATGTTTTGAGAAGTGGTTCTTTGGGTTTTCTGTTGCCAAATTGTGAATTAAAAAATAAAATCATCAGATTTTGTTTTGTCATGTTCTAATAGGTAACCAAGAATATCAAAGTATGCTTCGATTTTTTCTATTTTTCCTTTATAGCCAAATTTGGATAAACATTTTGAAGCACAATTCTGACCTTAGCTATCCTTCAGTGATGTTACATTTGACAGAAATTAATCAAAATTTGCCTAATCAGAAGATCATATGCATAGTAATATGAGAACATTTTCCATTTTTCAAAAAAAAAAATCATTTAAAATGGGCTTACCCTATACATAAAATTCCTAAAGACACTCACATTCCTTCTCACTAGGCACCCTCAAAGCACTTACCCTTGGTTGGCAGCTGAAGTAGCACATATGTATGAGATTGCACAAGAAATCCCCATAACAACACTTTGAAAATCAACAGGACAAAGTGTCAATTGCAATCTTGTGAAGGACTCACACCATTAGCTTCAACAAGTATAGCAGCTGAAGTACCACAGTGCTAAGTAAGCTGCTGCCAAGGTTGTATTGTTAAGGATAACACACTTCCTGCATTCAAGACATTGGATTGACAACAAAATCTAGTGCAATCCCAGTTGTTTACCTCCTGGTGCACTCATCCATGTATTGCAAATTGCCAGATCTTAGGGGAAACTGCAATGGTGAAGCTTGTTTTCTGCAATTGTAATTGGCTGAAGACCTTATGAGGGAAATACAGAAACTCCGTAATAAAACAGTGTCTGCACTGCTTCTGGTGTGTCTGAATTTCATAACAGCCACCAAGGTGTGGGTGAAGGTTCTTCCTGCAGAGACACTTGACAGTTACAAGGCAAATATATAGAAAAAGTTGAGATCAGTTTTTACTTCTCTGCATTCCGTCTGCTAATGAAATCTACAAATGCCATGGAATTCAGTTTAGCTTCATACCTAGTGTAATTTCAATGATCATGGCAGTGTAAGAAAGTGGGTGCAGCAACAGGAAGAGCAGGGAATCTTGTGAACCGCAGATCGAAGCTGGACAGTGCAGTTTCAAGGTCATCCATGACCCCAATCACAATAGGTAGCCTTTTGCAACACATGAATTGAGACCTGCAGTGGCCATGAGTTCTGCCAAAAGCATCTCTATACATGTTGATAAAAGCTATGAGGGTATGATTCAGATCCAAAAATTGAAAACCCTAATTATGGATTTTATGCAAACAAACTCTAGAAGATGGTGGATTTTGTAAAGCCAATTCTGCAGGGTATAAGCACATTTCATCATCTTCAATTTAAGACTGAAGATTCAGAAATCAAAACAGTCACAATCTCCATAAGAATTCTTGTTCAATATTGAGCTTCCCTTAGAAACTGTGAAATCAGAGCCCCCAACCCTAAATTCACAAAACATGTGCCTCTAAAGACATTGGGCTTTGTTGTACAAAGCAAATTCTGCAGGACATAAGCATACTTCAGCATTTTCAATTTAAGACTGAAGAGTGGCATATCAAAACAGTCTGCAATCTCCATGAGAAGACTTGTTCAATTATGGAGCCTCCATCAGAGACCGTGAAATCAGAGCCCCAAACCCTAAATTGACAAAACATGCGCCTCCTCAAGGAAGGGAGAATAGAGCTCTAAGTTCTACAGCCTCCAAGGACGACGACTAAATGCAAAGAAGCTGTCCCTAGAAGCTCCACATTCCTCTTCTCTGATTTACTGGAAACGGCAAGGAGCACCAACTGCCTTCCAAAATCTACACTAACAAGATGCTCACTTCTTCTTGTCGGTACCTCCAGTAGCACGCATCTTGCGCAGGACGGTGGTCATTTCCTCTCTCTTGCGCTTGGCACGCAGGTGAGTGCCCAATTTCTTCTTCGCAACTTTGAGCGCCCTCTTGTCCTTACCTACCTTGAGTAACTCCGTGATCCTCTTCTCGTAGGGAGCGAATCCGACCACCTCCCTGATGAGCTTGCGCACAAGCGACGTGCGCTTGCCCAGTTTCCCCTTGTTAGCCGACGGCCTCTTGGCCATCTCCCGCTTCGTCACGGCATGACCCTTATGCAGACCAACGGCAATACCACTTCCCGCAACATTCGCAACCATTTTGGCAATAATCTCCTTCTCCACTTTCCTTGCAATGGGCAGGCGATGATGGCGCACCGCGATCTTGCGAAAGCTGCTGCTGCTGCAACGACGCAAGCGCGAGAGAGAAAGAGCAAACCCTGAATTCTCCCGTAGGGTTTCAAAAGAACGTCGACGGCAGCGACGAATCCCATCCCGAAAATGCACCGTCGGATCCAACCCCACTGATCTTCAACCGTAGGATCAGATTTGAGAGCGACATCGACTCAACGACAGCCGTGCGATCTAACCCTACTTAGGGTTAGGGTTTGAAGCTTGGTGCTTGTGACAAAACACGTTTTGTTCGTTTGCTGCGGGAGTTTGCGCGAGAGGAGGGAGCGTGTGAGGGAGCGAGCAATGACAGCAGCGATGGCGGGCACAGCCAAAACAGTGAAGGATGTATCTTCCCACGACTTTGTGCGCGCTTATGCTGCTCATCTGAAACGCTCTGGAAAGGTCAGTCAGTATCTTTGTTGTTCATTCTCTATAAGATCGATTCATCCAAAAGAGGTTGGCTTTTCCAAGTTCCTTTGCTGAGCAATGTCGATATGGTAGAGCTTAGTCTTCCATAGGCAGCAGCATGATCAGGGGAGATGGTAGTACAGTGAGAACCTTATTGATTTCTATTGTACTGTTTGGCTGTGCAGATTGAGGTTCCAGCATGGTCTGATCTTGTGAAAACTGCAACTTTCAAGGAGCTGGCCCCTTATGATGGGGATTGGTACTACATCAGAGCTGGTATATTGCCACAATCTTTCAGACTGATGGCATTTTTTTATGCTGAGTTTTACTCCCGTTCTTGCACTTCAAATCAGCATTGGCATTGAGTTCCTTTGAGGAACTCGTCCTCCAGTCCCACTCCTTTTTATATGGGGTTTGAGATTGCTATTAATGCTTCGTGGTAGTAGTAACAGTTGCCATGGAAGTTCTGATGGTTTTTATTTTTTATATTTATCTTATGTTTTTAAATTTTGTGGGTTGGTTGATATTTGAAAGCATCTATGGCAAGGAAGATATACTTGAGGCAGGGAATTGGAGTGGGTGCTTTTCGTAAGATTTATGGTGGATCCAAGAGTAATGGTGTAAGACCTTCTCATTTTGCAAAGAGCAGTGGTTCCATTGCCAGAGACTGTCTCAAGCAGTTGGAGAGACTTGACATTATAGAGAAGGATCCCAAGGGGTAAGCATATGGCTAATCTGGGGTTAGTAACAGCGGTTTGTTGTTGACCCCCCACACTGATGAGTTTTCACAGTTGATGTTTTGAGAAGAATACTTGTGTTTTTATCAGGAGGGTGGTAGTTCTGGATTCATATCTTAAAATGTTGAAAACTGACTTGGTGAATTGGTCCATGGACAGAGGAAGACGCATCACCTCCAATGGACAGCGTGATCTAGACCAGGTTGCAGGTCGTATTACTGTTGCTGCTGCATAGTTTATTAGATATAGATGGTTGCTGAGTATGTTGCTTGAATGGTTAAATTGGAGGTTGATGCAACGCAATGGAAGTTGCTCAACTGGATGAAGTGTTGGTGTTGCTGCCACATAGTTTTTAGATATACAGTCAAAGGATGGTTGCTGACTACATTGTTTTAATGGCCATGTTCAAGGTCAATGTAAAACAGTGGAAGTTGCTCACTGGACAAAGCATTTACTATTGCTGCCACTTAGTTTATTAGACATACAGTCAAAGGATAGTTACTGAGTACATTGCTTGAATGGCCATGTTGGAGGTCAATGGAACAGAATGGAAGTTGCTCAACTGGCTGTTGATCAACACAATATTGGAAGTTGATCAACTGGATGAAGTGTTTCCTTTACATGGAATTATCAGTTGAGGGCTCTGCTGCCATGCTCTTTGTGGAGTTACTGGTTGCTGATTTCTTTTAGAGAGATTTCAGAAAGTCAAGAGAGGTTCTTAATACTGAACAACATTTCATAAATTCTGAATCAGATGACTGCCATGCATGCTTTTGATGATTGCCCACAGTCTTTGAAGCAACTCTCAAATGTAGCATACCATGCATTCTGAATGACTAGATTCAGGTCTCTCAACTTTGCTTGAGTTTTGTGAACACTCAGAAAACTTAATATATGTATGCCTTGGTGTGTCCTCCACCAACAATGCACTTGCTTCTGAGTGATCGAAAAAGGTCTGTGTAGTACTGGGGGGCAATAGCTCACTGGTATAGCAGCTTCTGGGACCCTGGGACCACAAAAGGTTCTGGGTTCAAAGTGTGCATGTGAAACTCCTGCTGGCCTTCTGCTATAATGAGCTTGACTTGGGAGTGCCAACGGCTTGTCAGATCTGGTCTGCTGTTGCACTTCCCAGAAGAAAAAGAAAAAGGTCTGTGCCTCTTTCAACAAATCTTTGAAGTGCAAACAAATAGGGAGAAGAGAAAACCCTTTGACTTTTGTCCTGGAATGTCCAAACTACAGGATAGAGAATCAAACCCAAACTAGAAAGTTTCTCAAATTCTCTCAAATGTAAAAGCTTGAAAAAGCTTGAAGAAACAGTTTTTCCAGCTCAAAGAATCTTAGAAGTCTGGAGGCAGAACTGCGAGACTTAGCTGGAAGAATCTTAGAAGTCTGGACCCAGTACCGTCACTCAGCTGGAAGAATCTTTTAGAAGATGCAGTTGTGTTGGGCCCGATCCGTGGGTTCGTGCAGCAGCGCAACAATCAATCCTGAGGTGGGTCGGATCCAGGGTGCTCGGCTGCATCTGGGTCGTGGCTCTGCCGTCATCCGGCGGCGTTGTGAAAAAAAACCAGAAATGGGTAGTTGTCATTAGTCTCGATTACGACGGTCCGGTCCGGGCATTTGGGAGAGGTCTCTCTCTAGGCAGGTATCATCGGAAGCTAAGCGAGCAACATCTTCAGACAACGATCCAGCCCATCCCCGTTCTCTTGGAGATGGCCGAAGCATCTTCTTTTTCTTCTTATTCTTCATGCGAAATTTAACCCTAAGGCGAAGGCTTCCAAAATTGGTCGTGAGTCGGAGGGCAGAAAGATGCCAGACGAGATAATAGACGCCACTAGTGAGAGGAGATGCTCTTCCGAATGGCCTCGGCGACACCCAATCCCAGAGAACCGAGTTCTACTGGTTGCAACAAAATCCTCTCTCTAGGGTTATGAAGATGACAGTGGATTTGGAAGCAGCGGCAGCGAATCAGCCGGAGGAGGAGGAGGAGGAAGAGGATGGGGAGGAAGCAGCAGCAGCTCGTGATGAAGATTCTGATGGAGAATCCAGCCGTACTCAGCCGTCCATACCAGAAAGCAAACCAGTGTGTCTGTGCCAGCAATTCCAGCACAACACATTTCTAAGGAAGCTGGAAGCTGAAGCCAAAGTCCAATTCGATTGGTAACTCTTCCCCCCTCTCTCTCTGTCTCTCTTCTCTCTGATATGGCTGAATCTTAGATGATGTCCAGCTCTCAATTGGGAAGCAGTAGATTCTACAGAGCTGAAGAAGGGATCTATGAATGATTCTTCAGTCACAGTTTGTGCAAGCAGATGTTGGGTTCCTCTTCTTCTTCTTCTTCTTTCTCTGTTCTTCATCTACAGAGATGGCATTCTAGGTCAAGCAGATATCACGTTGCTCTCCTTCTTCTCCTTCTTCTGTTCTTAATCTACACAGATGGTATTCGAGGTGAAGCAGACATTGGGTTCTTCTTCTTCTATTAATCTACAGAGATAGCATTCTAGGTCAAGCAGATGTTGAGTTGCTATTCTCTTCTTCTGTTGTTAATCTACAGAAATGATATTCTAGGTGAAACACATTTTTCTCTTAATGGATGGATATGCCATTCCAGCACCCTGGAGTACAGGAAGAAGTGTGAGGTTTTGCAGAATTATCACTTCTGCTTGACAGGAACACCTCATGGTTGGTGGGGGGTGTGCTGCAGGTGGACATTTTACAAGGAGCTGGTGTACCATATGTTTTTCCCTCTTACCTTGCCTTTGTTATACTTGTTTGAAGGTGGTGCATTCAGCATCCGAAATCGTATGTATTGGGGATCTCGTACAGCTCTCTCACAGTGGGTTCTTGCCATCTGTTGTAAGTAAAAACACAACTGTCACATGCTAACCTTTGAAATTGTTATTGGGATAGATTACTCTGTGATTTCTTGGATGTGTAAGTAAAACCTCAATTTCTTGGCTTCTGAATTCAGCTCTTTTGTCTCTTGAGAAATCACCAACACTCAATTCACCAAGTTTATTTCTGTAATATCTCCTCTCTGTGTCATGTTGTTTGGCTGGGTTGGACAGTTTTTGCAATGAATCTTCTAACACCTTTCTATGTGAGTCCTGACATTGTCATCACGAATATTCTTGCTGTTATGCGCACCATGGTGAGTTCCATTATGGCCGAGACATGGTTCCTGATCATTAGAGTTTAGAGCTTTCTATGCCAGTTTCATTTCTGGGCTCTGCTATTTGTCATCAATTCACTAGACCTTGCAATTTATTATTGCAACAAACTGCATGTCTTCTGGAAAAAGATCTAATCGGTAGAAGAGTCATGGGCTTTGTTCTTTTTCAGTCTGTGAAGTCTTTGTGATTTTTGGTGTGGGTGTGGTTACAGGTGATTGCCACCAAGTATGGATTCTACAGCAAATCAGACATGGCTGAAATGAGGGTGAAACTTATACCTCTTGATGTCCAGCGTGACCGTACGGTCAGATTCCTTCCCTTGGAAGCTGCTTGTCTCTATATTTCTTGACCTCTAAATGTCCTTGACCAAAGCAGGCATTATTGCTTCTAATATGTTTTATCATTCCCCTTTAGCTTGATGGGTTTGAGCCATTTCAGAGAAGGGAACATTCTTTCTCCTCAATATGGATCGATTGCATTGGAAACTTGCAGCTTATTATGATTGTCAACATTTTGATCCTGACAGTGGCATGGGCAATGGAAAGGGGTCTTGCAGCTTTTCCTTGCATGGTTAAACCCAATTCCTCTACAAGTCCTCAAGCGTCAACTGCTCCTTTCAGCAATTCGGAACAACTTTGCAAAGTGCACAGCTGCTCTACGGCTGGTTCCTGGTGCATCCAGAAACACTGTGGGAGACATCATGCATCAGCTCTCCAATGATAAAGTAAAAGGATCTCTCATCTGGTCCCGCTGTATGTCTAAAGCATATTTCCAATGACTGTCAGTGTTGAAATACCTACATACTTATTTACCCATAATGTGCTGGAGCAGAGATCCATTTCACAAAGGAGAGCCAGATCAGCTGCTCAAAAGGGGGAGGTCCAAAGCAAGGACTGTCCCAGGTGTGTGCAGACTCATTGTACAGAAGGACAGCTGGAGGACAGATGGATTCAAGTATGCATGAGCCAAATTCACAGAGACCCAAGTTGCCACCTTCCAAAAAGCATGGAAGCATCATCAGTTGGGAGTCCTGAATGTACAGCAGAGGCTCCTGAGGAGGACAACATGGACACATCTCAGAATGGGAATGAGACAAATTTCAGACATCTCGAAGAAGAGAAGCTGTCGTTGGAGAAAAACATGGTGCCGGAAGAAGCAGTTGATCTTCCTGCACTTCTGCTTGCAGCTTATCTTCTCCAGCATACTGGTGATCTCCTTTCGTATGTCTCCTGCTTCCCATCATTTCAACTTGGTCAAGTCAGAGATTGGTCAAATCTTACAGGTCATCTCTCCTCTCCTTACTGATGATACATTTGATTGCCTGCTAATTTTCTAACTACTGTGATAGTTTTTCTTTGAGTCTTCTGTGTGCAGGAAAAAGCAGCTTTGGCACCAGTTGTGGAAGAATCCAGTAAGAACTTGGGGGGCTGCTGTCTGTGTTGCAACTGTCCATTCGGCCATTCCGTTTGCTTGTCGTGCAATTGCAGGTAGGCTTTTCATTGTGTTTCATGAATGGCCAAGGCTGTTGGGTTCCAAGGTTGTAGAATACACCTGATTGGAATTGCATGACACTGGTGTACCTTCAGATATTTTGTAAAGGAGGCTGCATGGGGGTATTTCTATGGGTGGTCCCGCAGGACAACCATCAACCTGGGGAGGTGACTCTGTGTATGCCACAATAGTGTCTCTGAGCAGCATCTTGCTCAACCTCCATTCCATGTATGTGTGCACATGTATAAACTCATCCTTCAGTGTGGACAATCTGAGCGCTGCATTTCATGTCAATGTGTATGTCAGTAAAAGATTTGCCTTCTAGTCTATACATAGGGCCAAGGTTTGCAGTGATGGCATCACTGACTTGACCATTGACGAATGCAGGAGTATGTGTGTTTCTTTCATGTTAGCTGGAGTGGCAGATTTCCGGAGACGATATTTTGCTGCTCGGATTCTGAATAATTTGCTCAAGGATGGTTGCTGGTGGAATTTCAAACTTCCAGCTGAAGATTCTGAAGAACAAACATATGTGCAAAGAAAGCTGTTAGAAGAAGAAGATTCAGAGTATCATTTAGGAGTCACTATTGATTTTGGCAAAGCATCATCAATTGTAGGGTGGTGGGTGATGCGGGTTTTGGTTCTAGACTTTGGTCTTGTGTTTTCCAAGCGTGTTAAGGTACTTCCTGCTTTTTCTTCTATTCAAGGTTCTTGTAAAGGAGTTTGGTCTAATGGGTGCCCACTTCACAAAAACAGCAGATACAGATTTTGTAGATTTGGTCTTTTGTGCAAGGTTGTTAATTAGTACTGAAGATGGTTGAAAGCTTCAATGATCAATACCTTTATTGCTGCACATGGTGTTTTGTGATGGAGCAGTACTATGCAACCTACTTTGCGCTATACTGTGGGCTGCTAATGGCATTTCTCGTGATAGAGCTTTTTGCCAAGGGCACACGAGCTTCCTCATACATCCTGTAAGATCAAATCTTTGAATTGTGATAAAATCACCCATCACCTATCTTGAAGTTCTCCACAAGTTTCTGCTTTGTGGTGTCTGTAACCATTGCCATGACTAAGTGAATTCTAATGGGAATTGTTTCCTGTTCTGCAGAGGGGTGGCAAGCTTTGACCTGGTTGTTTTCATAGGCTTGTTAGCCCTGATCATTTTCCCAGGTGGAGAGACCAATGAAATGCACATTGAACACAGCGCTACACTAGTTTACAAGAAGGTACTGTTTCTGACATTCCTCTCCAGAAGCAGTACTTGGTCTCTGCTCTGATTATATATACATATGTTCCTGGCAGGAAACTTTGCTATTCTACTGAAGCAAAGTTTATCTTCTGATTATCTTCTTTGATGGATGGAACCTTCTTCATTGTTGTACAGTGATTTCCTGCTGCCGCCTCTCCCAATTCTCATATTCTTGTGTTCTTTTGAAGAAGATCCAGTTGGGTGTCTGTAGTCAGAAAATGCCACCCAAACAACTTTGAATCACCCTTGTTTTTCAGAGTTGATTTTTGAAGGACTGGATGCTTGCTGTATGTGACCCACCAGATGGAGTTGTTCACAAAATTGAGAGGACCAGTCGAGAATTTGACTGCTATTGAGCAGGAACAACCCTTATTTGCACTTGAAGTGATAAATACAATATCTGAAGCTTTGGATTGGGACAAAACTATCACCCAGGTCAATCAATTAAAAACCTCCAATGTTGTCAGTTTGTTACAAGTTGAGTTGCTAGAGATCAGAGTTCAGAGTCCTCAAAACATAAGGCCTGGCAGCAAAGTATTGCAATTGTCTTAACTGGTGGGGAGGAAAAAAAAGAAATAGCACCTCCAAATCTGAGAGTAGCATCAGCATCAACACACATGTGAATGATGATGTTTGCTGTGGGTGTGCTTACTTGCAGGTGACAATGCTTGGCTTTCATGCCGGCAGTGAGGTAATAGGTGTCTTGCTAGGTGTTGCAGGAGCCGCTATTGGGATTATAGCACAGCAGCTCACATCTCATTTGTGAAAATAGATTCAAACACAAGTTCTGTTAATCAAATTGCCCATCTTTCTTCTTCTTTCCCACAATCTTTTCTGCTACCTCTTTCCTGCTGCCCCCAGTCCCCCCCTGATTCTGCTTCTCTCAGCTTGTTCACTACCATCAATAGTGTTGTTGCAAACAAAAGCTTGAGACACATGTCAATCAAAATGCAGAGCATGAAAAGGCAATGTATCTTTGCACAGGGGACCTAATTGGCCTTGAAAAAAATTTGTACATAAATTCTCTGGAAATGATTTTTTCAACAGTCTTGTAGCACCACAATTAAAGAGTGCACAAGAAGACACCGAATGTTTGTTTAGAATGCTTGGAGATTTGTCTGTCACTGGATCTTGCACTACTCCCTCACTCCCTCTCTAAGTCCATGTTCTTTGTAGTAGAATTACTAAGCCACCCACTTTTGTTTCAAGAAAATTCAATTACTGGAACACAATTTGCAAACATGATTTGCAAATGAGAAAATTCAGAAAACAAACAAAGGACTGCAAGAAAAAAGAATGGAACGGGAGGAGAGCAATATAAGGACAAAAATGCGAAAAAAAAGGAGAGGATTACACAAAACAAAAAAGAGAAGGAAGCAAGCGAGGCAAGAACGAAAGGAATGGAATGGAAATGAGGGAAAGAGTGTCGTGGGAATTCTGAGCATTTCTCAACATTTTGTGTTTGATCCAGTGAGAAGAGGATGTAAAGGATTTGGTTTGGGACTTTGTTTTCTTGTTTTGCTTGTGTTTTTTCCAAAGGACATCTTGGACTTTGTGAAGAAGAAAGAACGACACTAAAGAAGTTTGTGTGGCGAAGCTGAAGGTACCCATCTTCCAGCCATTATTGTTGCCCTCACATACATTGCCAAGTTTGCTGTTGTGGGAGTTGTGCGTGAGGATGCTGGTGGGTGAAGAAGAGGATCCTGGTGTGTGGCACCACATTTGTAAGGTTTTTGTTCCTGCGAGGCTCTTGCTTTAGATTTGTATGATGCTTGCTGCTGTTTGTGGGAAAATGTTGCATGACATTGCTGCTGCAATGGGTGGAGCTGATGTCGTGTGGTTTCTTGCTTCTTCTCTAGGGTTGCAGGACAAGCTCCAGAGTGAAGGGGGAAGATGGCGAAGTTTGCTGGCAGCAGTAATGGAAGATAGCAAAGGCTTCTTGTAGCAGTTGCTGATGGAAAACTGTGAACTTGAGGATTGGGAGAACATGAAAAGAGATTTGTTTGTGATCTAAGCAGAAGAGGAGCAGGAACAGGAGGAGTTGGTGATCAGCAGTACCAGATCTGCTGCTGTTGTTGACCTAGAAAAGAGACAGCAGTTGGAGAGAGGGTCTGTGGAGGAATTAGGGAGGACTGAGACAGGCCAGCAGAAATGCGGCTGCGGTTGGGAGGAGGAGGAGGAGCCAGAGGAGGGGGAGCCAATGTTGTCTCATGGAAGGGCATACTGGTGCTGTGTTTGGCAAGCTTTGGATTAGGGTTGGTATTCACCAACAGAATGTGGAGAATCCTTGAGGAGGAGAATAAGAATGGTGTGGGAGGACAGGATTGTAGTCAGAAGCCAAGCATGTCCAACAACAACAGAGATCTTGCAACAACCACAAGAAAGATCTCACAGCAAGAAATCTTAGAGCAAGTATCCAAGACTCACCAGGTGATCCAAACCCTAGATATGACAATCTCATCTTTGGAAATGGAGCTTGCAACATCCCGAGCTCAACAACAACAAAACAGTATGGATATGATGGGGATGACTCCTGTGCTGGGAGAGGAGAATGCTGTATTGGGGAGTGAGCTGCCAGGCAACACAGAGGGGCTCCTCCAACGGGACAAGGTCTTCATGGTAGTAGGAATCAACACAGCTTTCAGCAGCAGGAAGCGAAGGGATTCAGTGCGGGAATCATGGATGCCACAGGGAGAAAAGCTGAAGCAATTGGAGCAGGAGAAAGGCATAGTGGTCAGATTTGTGATTGGCCATAGTGCAACAGAAGGAGGTATATTGGATCGAGCGATTGAAGCTGAAAATGCACAGCATTCAGATTTCTTAAGACTTGATCATGTGGAGGGCTATCTTGAGCTTTCTACAAAGACCAAGATCTTCTTCACGACAGCAATCAACAAATGGGATGCAGACTTCTATGTGAAAGTGGACGATGATGTGCATGTCAACCTGGGGATGCTTGGCACCACTCTGGCAAAGCATAGCTCAAAGCCTCGCGTGTACATTGGCTGCATGAAATCAGGACCTGTGCTTGCACAAAAAGGAGTGAAATACCATGAGCCAGAACACTGGAAGTTTGGTGGAGAAGGCAACAAGTATTTCAGACATGCAACTGGACAAATCTATGCAATTTCAAAGGATGTTGCAAGGTACATTGCACTCAATCAAGCTTTGCTACATAGTTATGCCAATGAAGACGTTTCATTGGGTTCATGGATTCTTGGTTTGGATGTTGATCACATTGATGACCGCCGCATGTGCTGTGGTACTCCACCTGACTGTGAGTGGAAAGCACAAGCAGGGAATGTATGCATTGCATCATTTGATTGGACTTGTAGCGGTATTTGCAAGACAGTAGAAAGGATAAAAGAAGTGCATCAGAAATGTGGGGAAGGGGATGCAGCTGTGTGGAATGCTCTACTTCAATAGATAAGAGAAAGATTATCATATACATGGATGGCTACATAGTTATGCCAATGAAGATGGTCTCATTGGGTTCATGGATTCTTGGTTTGGATGTTGGTCACATTGATCACATGTTGGCCACATGTGCTGTGGTTACTCAATCCACCATATTGTGAGTGGAAAGCACAAGCAGGGCAATGTCTGTGTTGCATCAATCTGATTGGACATTTAGTGGCATTTGCAAGACTATGAAAGGATAAAAGAAATGCATCAAATATCCAGGGAAGGGGATGCAGCTGTGTGGAGTGCTGCTCTACTTCAATAGATAGAGAAAGATCATATGTAGCGGTGGTGGTGTTTCTTAGCGGTGGTTTCAAAGCATTGGGTTGTTTTCATAAAGTTTGATAAAGTTTGAAGCTTTTTTTGCAATCAAAATTCCTGTGGCAGCTTTTCCATAGGGAAATCTGAGCACCCATTTGTGCTTGGCATGTATTCCATATGTTTAAAACCATAGCTTGCAGCATCTCTAATTTAGTCAAGATGTTAATCACAACATCAGTGCTTCTTGGGGGGTTGCACATTTTGGGCTGCGTACATTTTGTGATTGTTTTTGTGTTTATTGTAGACCAATTCTAGCAACTTTGGAGATATAGTACAAAAGTGTTTGAAGCTGTCAATTGCAATCATGATTCTTTTGTAGAATGCTGTTTTTGCTGAGTGAGTGAGAAGCTACATTTTGCCTTTTGGTTTTTTTGTTTTTTGTAGGGCAATTCTTGCAACTTTGGAGGCATGGTACAGAATTCTTGACTAGGTTTCATGCAGAAGCACCCACCCCCTTCTGGACCCACCTCTCATTGCTGACTTGTTATTTGCAATTGGGTAGTTGAATTAAGAATCTCTATTATCAGCTTTTTGTTATTAGGTAGAGACTTGGTCTTCTGCCAGTTCAAATTGGATTTTACATGGATTTTTCTTCCTCAGCTATTTCCCCATCTTTTTGGCATTTGACCTTTTTTGGTAAATAAACTTTTGCTAAGTTTACATGAAGAAGATGAAGATGATGATTAGCATGATTGTGAAACCTTAATAAACCAATGAAGAAGAAGATGATGATTAGTAGGATCATGAAAGCCAAATAAAA
>Ga0209208_10007889_pt1 | contig 14310 bp, 17 predicted proteins | sample S1TSphfallax_3_FD_187694 | JGI IMG/M metagenome (GOLD analysis project Ga0209208, IMG submission 187694) | Host-associated microbial communities from peat moss isolated from Minnesota, USA - S1T2_Fd - Sphagnum fallax MG (SPAdes) (version 2) | ecosystem: Host-associated > Plants > Peat moss >...
ACTTCTTCTTCTTCAAGTTGATAATCTAAACCTAGCCACAAATTTAGAAAATTATTTTTTTAATGCCATGTTAATAGCATGTAAATGCATGCCATTGTACAAAAATTGGATTGTGATGCAAAAAGTGAACCGCCTTACATTGCAACCATCCAATAAAGTAACATTGAAATGGATGGAAGTACGATACAACATTGTTGTTTCCCTCTATTACATTTATAAGAATATACTTTCGAAAGATTAAGAACAAACAAATTCTAAATATAAGCAAAAAACATCCCCATTTATTGCATAATAAATTTTTGATTTGGGAATCCTCAACACATCTAATTTAATGAAACATATTGATAGTAGGTAAGGATACAAGATCATTGTATTTTTAAAGTCCCCATTAAAAAATTATTCCACTTTTTATTTATTAAGACCTATTTACCATGTACTTTACAAAAGTTCACAATGCAAAAAGTAGATGAAAAGTAAATTGCAAAATCTACTTGTATTTTTAGAAATCTACTTTCAACCTACTTTTACAATGTGGAGTTTGAAAGTTAATGCACAATAATGAAGAACTATCTTGTCTTTGATCATTCAAGTAAAAATATTCCACATACAAATGGTTTATGATGGATTCTATTATTATTTTCTTTTTACTTGTCAAGTAGATTTAGTTGTTTACTTTACCATGTTTATGCCCTAATATAACTATTTGTTTAATGCCTTTTTTCATGAGTCTATATGCTTTTGATTCTTTATTGTACCCTAAAAATATATAGTTTATAGAATGTGACTTTAATTTTTGCCTATTTTCTTTATGAATCAATGCATCTGGTCTACACTTAAATTTTTAAAAATGTGATAAACTAAGCTATTTATGACTAGTCCAAACTTCATAAGGTGTTTTAAATGGTTTTAAGGATTTTGTAAATGATCAATTCTATAAAAAAATTGGTTATAAAAAATGCCATAGCCCAACAAGACTTTGCCAATCTTGAATGCTCAAGCAGAACTAAGATTGTTCCAACAAAGGTTTTGTTTTTCCTGTCAAAAACTCCATTTTGGTAGGAGGGTATAAATAGTAGTAAACTTGTTCCATTTTTTTAGCAAAAGATACTGAATTCATTGGATTTATACTTTCTTCCATTATCACTTTGTAAGACCTTGATTTTCTTGTTGGTTTGTTTTTCTACCATTGCTTAATTCATAAACATGAAATTTTCCTCACACATCAAATTTATGCTTCAACAAATAAATGACAATGTAATGAAACTTGTCATCTGGAAAAGACAACTTGTGTGATGTTTGGGGTCACTATGAACTCACTCTAACAAATCATGTGCTTGATTCATTTACTATTTAGGAAATTTTATTCTAAAATATTTTCCTTTTACACATGATTCACAAAATGTCAAATTTTGTTCATTAAAACTTGTTAGTTCAACTATATTTTTGTTAAACTTGTTTCAATCTAGTTTCATTTAGATGGCCTAACCTTGATGCCATAAATCTACATTATTTAATGTTATATTGTTTAGGGTAAAATGAGTAGCTTACAATGGAATATGTGTGATTCCTAATTTGTAAATATTAGATTTTAAATTACATATTGCAATGACAATTCCTTTAATATTTTTTTAAAAAACACATTGCCTTGTTTTAATTATTATTTTTTCCCCCAACTTGGTCAAGTTGTTTTTTGAAAAAATAATCATTTCTAAGGGCTAGTACATGTAAGACATTAAAAATATCTTTTATTCGACATGAATTCAATTTTATAAAAACATTTCTTTGGCCATATATTTGGTGAGTCGTATTATCACCCAAATAAATAACTTGTCCATCTTCCCATTTTTCATATGTCTTGAGTGAATTACAACCATGTGACATATGTTGGGTAACCCCAATGTCGACATGTACCAAACTTGGTCAAAACACTCATCAACCCTCAATGGAACAACATAAATTTTTTTATTCTTGGTTGTTGTATTTTTTTTGTAGTTGCTTCAATTGCAATCCTTGTATGACAATCCTTTATTGTATGCCTAAATTTCTTATGGTATAATTAGTGATTGAATTAAAGGTATCTTCGCCTTAAACGAATAAAAATTCAATTACTTTCTTCAATTTAAATTTGTAGGCCTTTTGTCAACATAAAGTGCACTTAAGCCATTTGATGCATTTCCTAAACTTTTCATTATAGTTCCTTCTTTTGAGTAGATGCATGGTACGATGTAGACAGTTTTAGGGAAAACTAGGATTACATATAGTCTAAAAAGTAGCAACACGTAAGATTTCACTCACTTTGAAATTTTCTAAATATCACATGTCGTTAATTTGAAATTGACCATCAATATGCAATTGATTGGTGGTTGTATCATTGTATCAAAATACACCAATAATTTTATGAAAATTGATTTAGAACCCTTATTTTATAACAGATTAACATTTTTTATTAATTTTGAAAATCTAATCTTTTTATGTAAAGTGCTAAAAACAACACTTAGCCCATATACATTTTCAATAGAAGAACATATTACAACTTTAAAATATCACAATTTTTATGATTATTATAACATAATGTACAAAAAAATGTTTTTAAAACATTTGATATGAACTTCACAACTTGAAAAAAATTGAGAATTTTAGTGAAGAAGATTTTATTTCATGGTTGTTTTTTTACATGTGCAAAATTTCACAAATAAAATACTATCAAATCTAGTCCTTCATAGTTTTTTTTTACAATTGCGACATTGTGACAAGGTTGTTACAAAGTGAAAATGTACTCCAATAATAATTAATTTGTTCATAATTATTTCAATTTCATGATACAATGATATATTGGGATGTAAACCAACATTAATTGAAAAATTTTGTCACAAAATGTTTTCCAAACATCCACCATGATATATCAAAGTTCCATATATATTGAAAATTGTCAAACTGTGACAGTTTTTTGTTAACACCATAACATACATTCACTCTTCTAATAAATCTGTAATTAAATATTGCAAGGTAAAATTAAATTGACATCCTATAAAATTAATGAATGTTCAAAAATTTGAATGCAAACTTCTCATTAAAGAAAAAATGACATCATCATCTTGAGCTTGAGCTCCAACTATGGAAAGTTGTTCTAAAAGTGAACTAATTTTGTGAATATGTTTTGTTACATTATCACCTTCTTCTAATTAAAAACATTTGGGTTAAAACATAATCATACTCATATATACTTCTTCTTTGATTACACATGTGAAATCATACAATTATTTGGCAAACTATTGTTGATCAAGGAAACAACCAATGTATCACACACTTCCCAATCAACATTGCCACCAAAACTAGTGGTTGGTAATTGAGCAACACTTGCTGTAATTTTTGTAATAATTGGTGCCACAAGTTTTGCTTCTATACCTTTAAAAATAAACAAAAAAAATTCTTGTTTGAATATTAATCATATTTTATGTTTCAACGCATGAAAATAAAAATTGTCAATTTTTTGGATATGGTTGATGTCTGCCTTGCAATGGTTAGAGATATTCAATAAAACATTATAACTTGACTTTCAATTCATGAAGCTTACTTTATGATCTTTAGCAATAGCTTGACCAAGCCAAAGAACCTTTTGAAAAAAGTCTTTAGTTCTTTTGTAATATGTTGCATGCCAATTATTACTTAAATGATCAACAAACATTCTAACATTTGATCTTGACATGTTTCAACCTCACAAAACATTTGACAATGTATGATATCAATGATTGTGACCAAACTTGCTTTGATACCATGTTGAATTTACATGAAGAATGAATGTGTTCTATATATCACAAAGTGACAAAAGGTTTTACATATATATACTTATTGTCCTTTTTCATCATAAATATGACAAGGTCCACTAATTTAGTTACTACTAAAATATTTCATGAACATATGGACTTATATACTAATATATTAAAGTATTATACATTAGTTATATAATATTTTAACAATTTTGGGTCTAGGAAAGCTAGCTTTATTTCTATTGTTTCAAAGGTGGAGATTTTGTGCTAAAATCCCATTTATTACCTTGAAAGTTGAACCCTAGAAAACTTGTTTGCTATAACGTCTTATCTTTTTCCTTTTATTTTAATTTGTTTTCTTTGTTGGATTAGTCATCTTCGCTTTTTGTCTTAGTTTTTGTGTGTGTGCCAACTGTAGCAAAGTTGTGAGCAATTTCAATGCATAGTCCCTTAGCTCGACAATTATGAATGAGCTTACATTCTAAAGTTATTACAAAGCTCATCCCTTCCTCTCTTATATATTTTCAAGAGACATAAACAAGATTGGTTGTGGATAATGGGTTCAAGTAAAACACCAATACCCTTCAAGTTGACAACTCTTCTTGAAGTTGTGAAAGGGGATCAATTGGACTATGGATGATTCAACTGGGAAGCTTCTAAGGATCCAAGCAGTCCTTGCTTCATTGATATGCCTTAAGTGAATGGAGAAACATGAACAAATTGGTGGAACTCGAATGAGTTCCTCTTTACCTATTTACAATCCATCTTGTTGATGGTGTGTAGATGCAAAACTAGGAGATCTAGAAAGTGACAACATTACATTTTGATCAAGATAACAACCAAACATTTCTATAGAAATACCTTGTGTATTCATTAATCACTCAATGTTTTGTGTGAGATTTTCAGGATGGGCACAATTGAGGAATTAAGCTTCCAATCCATATGAATAGGTCATTTAAAGGAACAATTTGTATATACCATAAAAAGATGATCATTACATTAAGGTTTGTTCTCCAAATTGAGCTTCAAGAATTCCATTTGAAGGTATTTGGACTTGCTTGTATTCAACACTTCAGAATTAACACCAATAGTTTCATCACCATCTTCTCCATGCACCATTATGATAGCACCTTTCTCTATCACAATCCTTGCCCATTTTACATCAAAGAATTGTGCATATACACCAACTTCATCATCAAATTGTAACAACCTAACAAATTTATGGTGTCTTCATAAAGTGCAAAAATAAACATTGTTCATTGTGTCATCATGTCTTAAAGCAAACAAATGGCACTTGTACATTACTTTTCCATTCCTTTGAATTGGAGCTTTTATAGGGCATATGTTTTTGCGGTGGAAGTCTGAATATGAAGAATGAGTAAAATGTTGATCCATATCATAGGCATAAAAGTAGAAAATAATAGCCACACATTCTTTTTCACTTATAATGGTACATTTAGGCAAAACTTATTTATCGATTTGTTATTTGACTTGAAGTCTATCTCTTTCAAATCTCATGTTCCAAGATTGATTGCACCAACTAGAGTGAGTGTTTATGGTATCGGACAAGAAAGAAGTGGAGTATTCACAACTTTCCTTGATTCTCACCTTCCCTTGTTTGAGTTTATGACACACCTACCTGAACAATATGAGAGTAGAGGTTCTTCAATGCACATGTTGAAGTAATAGCAAATCATAATTTTTTTTTGTTGGGATTGCTAATTGCTACCTCTGAATCCACATATTGATTCCATCTCCAAGAAAATAAATGTGGATTTGTTGCACTCATACTGAGTTCTAAACCCTAATTTGGAGCTACACCGCAAAGATCTCAAGCTGGTTACTCTTCTTACATTCCATTAAAGATGACAATTTAATATACAAATTTAACCACAATTTCCCAAGTGACATAACTTGCGATCTTGCTAAAACAAAAGCAGTAGCTTCTTCATCACTTTAGGTGTTTGCAACTAACTGCCTTTGACCAGTGAAGTATACATATGAGTTCACCAAACTCATAAACACAACTTGGATTTTAGCCACATAGCAATAGGGACTTGCTGATTTTGCTCTTAAACTGGGAACTTCTCAAAGAATTCTGCTTACACATGATTGTATGATATGTATACAATTCCATCATGCAAAATTCTTGCAACAAGTTGAAAGCCAAGGACTAGGTTCGCTGTGAGAAGGTGATGGTTACTGGAAATTGAAAAATTGCATACACGACAAGACTATTTTTTGCTAACTAGCAAGAGGTTACCAGACATAACTGACCATAGTGACAATTGAGATGCCCTCTTTTCATCTGAAAAACCACATGGTTATGAATTCAAACTCACATGCACAATCTTTCCTCCAGAAGTGAGTTCTCTACACACAGTGAGCAGTCTGATTTTGCAGCAGCACAGGGAGAGTGTATTGCCACATTCCTATTGCTGCCATCTTCACAATATGATCCAACAGTGTGCATCATCTTCACAAATCAAACATTCATTTTGAGAAATTGCAGAATTGGATTGCTCCCTGATGCACATTACTCAAATTGCAGCTGATGCTACTGTGTTTTACAAACTACCAAGTTTAGTTCATTCACAATTTTCTCAACTCTTAGCTGCATGGTGATGGTGAAGCAACAAACAAGTGAGGAGACATGCAACCAAAATGGAGCTGAAGAAACAATAATAGCCTGTTTTCCTGCTAGTGTCGGAGAGCTTCATCAGGGTTATTCATCTCAACAACAATCCAGCTTTTCCTGCTCAGAGAATTAGCAGTTATGATGAGATTGGTTCAAATGCTTAGTGTAATTTGATGGAATGTAGGATCAGTAGTGATCACACATAATTTGCCGAAGGCAGAAGCTGACCAAAAGCATTCAAAATCCAGAGTACATGTCTATAAAATGTCATGTAAATTCAAAAAACTCATTGGGTAAGTTGCCTTTTATGATGACCAAGCACTACTGATCTACAACTACTCTACTGATTTTATGATATGTTTTGTCCACTCTAGGTAGGTTCATATTGAGAACCCATTTGAAAATTTGTCATTTGTTTCCTATTTGTTTCCTTCCTCTCATGACATTTCTTCCTCAATGGAATACTTTTGTGTTGTGGTCACTGGCTTTGCTACTCCCTCAGGACAAGAGAGGTGAGACTCACAAGTTCAACCTCAAATCCCACATTAAAATTATGTACAAGTTTACTGCTTTACCTCAACAGGGGTGATTGTTCTCAAATCCATTCCAACCTGAAAGCCCTTCTCACCTTCATCCACCTTAATGGGTGGAAGAGAAAAGATGCTGCATGTTGAGCTTCCTTGTCGAATATCCTGGATTGTGCGTAAGGCCATAATCGTGCTGCGATAAATTGTCTCTACAGCCTCACCTGAATTGAAAGACCGGTCAAAATTGGTGGTGGTTGAGAGCTGTGCAGAGGGGGAGGACTCTGGAGTAATGCTGCTACCTTGCACTGAGAGTAGGACTTCTTCCAGCGAGGATGGCAAGAGTGAGTGAAGGTTTCTCTCACATTCTCGCACCAGCTTTGAGAGCAGCTCAGTGGTGAAAAACGGCTGTAGCAGCACACTTTGAATAAAGGGCATTCGCAACACTGCCCCAGTGCGCTTGTCATGTTTCTTCAAAATCTTCACTAGCCCTACATGCAAAAACACAATCCACAACTCAACTCTAATGTCCACATACAGAAGCACAAACTATGGTTCCAACAAAGGGTCAAAAAAAGAGCTGCTGGGTTCTATGTCACTTGAAGCGTGTAAACACCTAGAGAAATCTCCACAATAGTGATTGCAGTCATAACCTTACAAGAGACATGTCAGACCATCACCTTCATCATGAACAGTAGTGACAAGCTGCCATGACTACCCACTGACTTCATCAGCTTCCAGCAATGGGTGAAGATAATAAGTACATAATAAATCTGCCCAAAATCTGGACAAGCCATTCTGTAAAATCTCTGTCATGAGTTTCTGTCACATTTCTCAGTTCCTGTTGCATTTCTGGAAGCAAGGGGAAGACCTGGTCATGAAATTTGCCTACAACTCTAGAGATATAGCTAATCACCTACCTGTATAATTCAGGGAGCTGTAGTTCTCCAGCAGAACCATCTCGCCATGGAATGTGACAATGTCTCTGAGAATCGTTAAAAGTTCATCATCCCCAGTTGACTCTGAAGGATCTCCCTTCATTGCTGCCTTCTCTTTCTTCACTGTCTCTATTCTGTCTTTCAGTTCCTGCATCAAGATAATGCAACACATGCACCTGTGTAACATAAGCACTGAGCTCTCTCTTCACTCACTCAAAAAAGAGAAAACAAAACCTTCAACACAATGTAGAGCAGCATCCTGACATGAGTGGCTCGGTAGCAACATTGATGATGGAGATAGGTCAAGGGTCTTACACTCTTCTCAAGAAGAAGAAGAAGAAGAAGAAGAAGAAGAAGCTCTCTGTCAAGCTGCCATTGGATTGCATATTGTATTTCAACAAGATGCTCCAGGCACAAGCCTTGTAAAATGAAGCAGGCAACACTACTAATTTCTTGACAGTAGAATGCATCTCATTACCTTTAGCAGCAAGAATTGAGAACAGGGTTTCTATCTTTGCACAAAACCCTAGATTTGCAGTGGCTAAGGTTGCAAAAACAAAGGTCCTTGAGCTCAAATGGGTCATATGGATGCTGTAAAAACAAAAGGCCTTCAAGCACAAAACCAAGTAGATAAAGCAAAAAAGAAGACGTCACAGAGATTCTTCTTCACCAGCAACAACTCAATAGAAAGAAAAGCTTGAACAAGATGCTCCAGGCCACAGCCATGTGAAACAAAGCAGGCAACACTACTAAATTCTTGATAGAAGAATGCATCTCATTACCTTCAGAAGCAAAAATTGAGAACAGGGTTTCTATCTTTGCATAAAACCCTAGGTTTGCAGTGGCTAGGGTTGCAAAAAAACGAAGGTATTTTAGCTTAAATGGGTCATATGGATGATGTAACAAAAAGGCCTTTGGGCACAAAATCAAGTAAATAGGCTAAGAAGAGGACATCACAGTGAAGCTTCTGAATAGAAAGAAAGTTTACCTGAAGCCTGATGACATACTCTTCTTCTTTCTCAATGAAGAAAACGTTGAATTTGTTGAGCTCATTGTTGAGGAGGCGAATGAAGTCCATCTCCGATGACATCAAGGCGGCTTCGTTGTTCTCCAATAATCCTCCTGACCTCTTGCTCTGAAGCTGCTGCTGCTGCATCTTCTTCTCAGGCTCTATGTCAAGCCCAGCTGCGAAGGTCCTCTTGATCTTTTTGGCCCGAGCCTCCTGGAGCATGGCTTCTTGAACAGCGGCTGGTCCTCCTGCTTCACTCCCTCTCCGAAGCTCCTGGTCAACAGCATCCACAGCTGAAGCAGCAGCAGCTGCTGCTGCAGAAGAAGGCAGACGACAGATGCCGACACCACCATCTCCTCTGGAAGGGCTGCTTGAAGCATCAAAGGCAGCTTCAGTGAAACAATCAGGAGCTGCAATGAGTTTCAAACGTTTCTTGAGTTGTTTGTAAGACAAGAACTTGTCTCTCCACTCTGGGATCGTCTCCTGGATCTGGCTCTGCAACCGCTTGCCAAACTTCATCTTCCAAACTGCTGCTGGTGGAGTGTATAGGTCTGATGTTCCGAAGCCCGGAGGAAGAGGATGATGATGAGGAGCTTCTTTAGAGATTGAGACTCTGAGACCACCTTCTCCTTGGAAAAACACTTTTTGCTGATGATGATGACGCAAGTTCAAGCTGAGGAAGAAGATGATAGTTGTCGCTACGAATGAGATTTGATTTGCATACGAAGCGTGCACTGCGTCCTGCCTTCAAACTCGAAGCAAGACGTCTGGCAACACACCATTTTCTGCTGAGACGAACAACAAGTCGCTGGGTGAAAACACGAAATGCGTGAAAAGAGAATACAAATCCACAAAACTGTCCAGAATGAGTGTCGTCGACAAACAACAATCGAAGATCTCAGGATTTTCTACTGCTGCTATTCTCTCTCTTGCGGAAATTGAGAAACTAATTGTTGACGACAACAACAGCAGCTAGGATGATATTGCCAACAGCATGCATGAAACCCTTGAACAACAGAAATTTAAAAAAACAAACAAACACAAACAGCAAACAGCAAAGAAGAAACACAAAGATCGAAGTATATCAAACGTCCCGCAGGAACTATACTAAATCGGAACGACGGACACCGTTCTCTCTCGTTTCTTCCTTCAAACAAACGGTTCTAAAGGTTGTGTAAAAACAAGAGCACACAAAGAAGTCAACAACAACAAAAGGAAATCACCTTGAACGACGACTACTGGTGGTGGATGCTGGCGGCTGCTGCTGAAAACCAAACAAAACCGCGAGAAAAACGATACAACAATCTTCTTCGGAGCAAACCAAAAAGCTTCGGAAAACCAAATCAGCAACAACAATACCAAAAGTTGAGAAAACGATGCAAATCTTCGCAAAGAGAAAGTTCCCGAACTCTCTCTCTCTCAGAGAATTTTTGGAGCAAAAAAACAGAAGGATAGAACGATCACGGGCGTGTAGTAGTAATACCTAGCGTGCTGCTACACCGAGAAAAAACACAACAAAAGATGTGTGTAAGATATGAGAAAAGAAACGGCAGCCAGACCAATCTTCCGAGACTCTCGACTCCCGCCCAAGACCTTCTTCGACGAATATACACGACACAAAAATATACGACAACAAATGAGAGAAAAACAAAAAGAGTTGGAATGTGAGAGGAAGAAAACAACCAGAATCAAATGAAGTGAAATGAAATGAAATGAGAGCAAAACTCAATCAAAGAAAGCCAAGAAAACCCAACAAGAGCAACAAGAAAAGCAATGGCAATTGAAGGGAAAGAAAGAAGGGGGCCAAAAGAAGAAGGAAACGAACGGAGTTTTAAGATCAGAGTGCAGGGAAAACAGAACCTGCTGCTGCTGCTGCTGTCCACGTGCATACATACCCGTGTTGGCAGGTTCTTGGATTTCAGCAGGTTCCGGTCAGGTTATAAGATTAAGTTCTGGACTGGTTTGGTCTGGTCAGGTCAGGTTATAAGGTTAAGTTCTAGAGTGGTTTGGTCAGGTCAGGTTATATTTGTTAACTTCGAGAGTGTTTGGATGGGGGAAGGGTTCAAATTTTCTTTCTTAAATTCGCTCTTGGAACCTCAATTGGACATATACATACAACCCCCACTTATTTTCAATATTGAATCCACGGAGAAAAATTTTCAATGATCCAGAGAAGCTACCCACCCGCACTTATTTTCAATATTGAATCCGCGGAGAAAAATTTTCAATGATCCAGAGAAGCTACCCACCCATCCACCGCGGGGGAGACCGAATCGTCTGTTGTTGTAAGTAGTAGGTATACGGCCTCTGACTTTGAACGGAAGTATGCCTTTGTGCTTTCCGGCATATGCTGCATTGCCCGCTTCCTATTCTAATGAGGATAACTTTCCTCGAACTTATGACACTTACTATTTGGCATGTAATAGTCGAATATGCTTTCCATCACCCCCACACACCCCCCCCCCCACAAGCACATCCGTCTAACGCAGCCAAACCGAACTAAGATGAACCCCCCTGTATCAGATGACATTGACCGTGCATGCATGCCCGACAAGTCTCGAGCATGTTCTTTGGGGTTTTATTGTTTTTGGGTTTTGTCTTGTACTCGAGGAGATTGGATGTATTTTCCGTTGGAAAGAAGAAAGGAAGCAATAATAATAATAATAATAATAATATTTTAAACATTATTTTTTAAAAAATATTATTATTATTATTAATTATTATTGTTATTTTGAGTTCTTTTGAAATAATGATTGGGCTTAGCGCCCAATTTTGTGAAAGTTGAAACAATGTAATTTTTTTATTTTCAAAAAAACAAAACAAAAAAAACTTTCATCTGGTAGTATTGTCTCTCCGTTCACATGCAAAACAAAAAAAAATGTTGTCTGATAAATTAAGATTATTGTCCTTATGTTGTCGGGGCGAAAAAGAAATTAGGGTTTTCAAGTCCAAATATAACATTTACCTGGTTAAATATACCATGGTTAGTACCTGGGCCAGTTTGACTCTAATTATAATATTTTAAGAAATGTTGAATTTTTCAACAAATAAATACATAAATAAAAATCTTCAAACATATTTTATCTGAAAGAAAATTGAAGAATCTGATGGAATATCTAAGAATATGTCATTTGTGGAAATGAAATCCTCTAAAAATTAATTAATTAATTAAGTAGACTACACAAACATGTGTCAAAGTGACCATGGTACTATGGTTTACACACATCCTTACTATGGTTTACTATGGTTTAGCCACAAAGAACCATTTGCTCACTACGGGGATGGTACTATTGTAGGTGGTGCTTCCAGTTGACACTGAGTCCAGACTTCATAGCCTGGGAAAAAAAAATGGGAAATTTTTGGATAATTGTTTTTCTTGAGTAAATTTGAATAAATTTAATAATTTGTGGAAAAAACTCGAAATTTTTCTTAGAAGAAAAATTTGGGAAAGAACCTTGATTAAGATCTATACAAAGGATTTTTTAATTTTAAAAGTGGCAAATTCACTGGATTCTGGAAAATAAAATTTTAAAAATACTAGATGTCCACAATGGGCAACATCCAACTAAATTATAGAAGGTTACTTAAATTTTTTTGCTTTCATTTCAAGTGTATGTATAGCCAAATTTGGCTAAATCTTCTTATGAATGATAGCCACTTTGACTACGTGATGGAAAAAATTATTTAACCAAAGACTGGCACCCCCTTTGTTAGCTTGGCAGACCGACCCTCCATGGTCTCTGCCATGATCCCCGTGTCTGAGACTTTGGGTCGGATATGCTTTCTGTATATGCGGCCAACCGAATTTGATTTTGGAGGACATAGGTACACACAATAAGGTTATAAATTATGTTCGGTAGGCCCGAGGTGGAGGGGGAGACCTCGTCCATGATCAGAGAACACCCACTGGGCTGAACAGTTTCACACTTGATACGTAGGCTCACCCAATCCAACTATGAGACGTGTCATGGATGACAACTTTTCACACTTGATACGTAGGCTCACCCAATCCAACTATGAGACGTGGCATGGATGACAATAAGTGTCAGATGACATGCCAGGAGCCGCGTCTCATAGTTCACTTAACACCCATAACTTGTCACTTGGAGTTTTGATGCCTTTGCATGAGACATATAACTTGTGATTTGGAGCTTTGATGCCTTTGCATGAGACCCATAACTCGTCACTTGAAGTTTTGATGCCTTTTGCATGAGACATATAACTTGTGATTTGGAGCTTTGATGCCTTTGCATGAGACCCATAACTCGTCACTTGAAGTTTTGATGCCTTTGCATGAGACCCATAACTCGTCACTTGAAGTTTTGATGCCTTGCATGAGACCCATAAGTCACCACTTGAAATTTTGATGCCTTTGCATGAGACTCATAACTCGTCACTTGAAGTTTTGATGCCTTTGCATGAGACCCATAACTTGTCACTCCGAGTTTTGATGGCTTTGCAAGGGACCCATAACTTGTCACTTGGAGTTTCCGTGTTTTGCACGAAGCACGTAACTTTGTCACTTGAGAGTTTTCTTGCTTTGCAATGAGACCCATAACTTTGTCACATCTCGTTTCTCATGTTTTAGGTTTTAGGGTTTAGTTTTCATGCTTTAGAACAACCTAGGCTTAGGTTGTTAATTCCAGATAGAGATTGAATTATAGGTGATGGTGGTGGTGGTGGAAGCAGCAATGAAATTGCAATAGGTTTTGGATATTACTTGATGATCCTCAGGAGGCTACGATTGACTTCAAAACAAAGGGGCAGTAGTAGTAGTTCCACAAGCTTTTTGCATTAGTAGATGACTCTGGAGAAAGGGTGGAAAAACACACTCAAACTTGGTGTCTTCTATGTCCTTCTTCTCATCTTTGTGCTTTGGTCAGTTGTTCTTCTCCAAGTAAAGAAAATTTGACTCCCCACTCCCCAAAAGTCCGTGGAACGATGTTTGAATCTGTCACACATGAAATAATATTGCTTGTCCCATCCCTCTATGAAATGACAGATTTGTTGAGCCACCGACTATGGACATAATTCCAACATTGAATCCAGCATGGGGGAACAAACAACCCACCCGACATGGTTGTTGCAACAGAAATAGGTTAACTATCATCTACATTGAGTAGGTACCATGTAACCCACATTTGCAATCTTTGGTTTAGTTGCAAATTTTCATGGTTTTGAAAAAAGTAATATATAGTTCTATGCATATTGTAGAAGAAAGTAAATCTGAAACATAATTATCATTAATAAATAAGTTTTAAATAATTTAAAATATCATGGCATTGGCCCTTGTGTATTTTACACCTTTATTATTATGCCTATCCTGAAGTTAGTTATTGGATACATTGGGAATCATGTTTTTAGAAGCTTATTTAGGTACTTATTCAAAGGAAATGCCAATTTGCAAGCAATGATATTTTTCCAGCAATTATTT